>X256_Zander__coassemble_227_pt1 | contig 10185 bp, 7 predicted proteins | sample X256_Zander__metabat2_high_PE_003 | metagenome-assembled genome bin X256_Zander | reverse complement strand
AACTATTAGTGCTATTGGAATTCATAAATCTCATGGATTTAAGAAAAAATTCATGTTAAACGTAAATTATTTACCTGTTTTAAATCCTGATATAGTTACAGGTATTGCTTTAATGAGTTTATTTGGTTTTTTTGCATTAGAAAAAGGATTTCTTACAATGCTTTTAGCTCATATTGCTTTTAATGTACCTTATGTTATATTATCAGTACTTCCAAAACTTCATCAACTACCTCCAAATATTGAGGATGCTGCCCTAGACCTTGGAGCAAGCCCTAGTTATGCTTTAAGAAAAGTTGTACTTCCTCAAATTATGCCAGGAATAGTTGCTGGATTTTTAATAGCTTTTACAATGTCTGTTGATGATTTTGTAATAAGTTTCTTTAATACCGGAGGAGATGTTACAAACCTTTCAATTGAAATTTATTCAATGGCTAGAAGAGGTATTAAGCCAGAAATTAATGCCTTATCTACAATAATGTTCGTAACAGTATTAATACTCCTATTAATAGTAAACAGAAAGCAATCTGTTGTAAGAGGTGATGAAGTTGTTTAAATTTAAAAAGTTAATTTCATTTGTTAGCGTTGCTTTTATTGCTTCTTCTCTTTTTATAGGTTGTGGTAATAAAAATGTTGACGATAATAAAACATTAAACATATTTAATGCAGGGGATTATATTGACCCTGACCTTATTAAAACTTTTGAAAAAGAAACTGGTATTAAAGTTAACTATGAAGTTTTTGAAACTAATGAAATAATGTATCAAAAACTAAAATCAAATCCTTCAAGTTATGACTTAGTTTTTCCATCTGATTATATGATTGAAAAACTAATAAAAGAGAACTTGTTAGATAAATTAGATTTTAATAATATACCTAATTACAAAAATGTAAATGAAAAATTTAAGCACTTATCTTTTGACCCAAATGATGAATATGCCGTACCTTATATGTGGGGAACAGTAGGTATTCTTTATAATAAAAAAGTTGTGAAAGAACCTGTTGATAGTTGGGATATTTTATGGAATCCTAAATATATAGGTGATATATTCATGCTTGATTCTATAAGAGATTCTATGGGTCTAGCATTAAAGAAAATAGGTTATTCTTTAAATACAACTAACCAACAAGAGATAGATAAAGCTAAAAAAGAATTAGAAAAGCAAAAGCCTAATGTTTTAGCCTATGTTGGAGATGAAGTTAAAGATAGAATGCTTGCTGGTGAAGGTTCTATTGGAATTGTTTATTCTGGAGATGCAGTTCATCTTATGGAAAAACATAAAGATTTACAATTTGTAGTTCCTAAAGAAGGAAGTAACATATGGGTTGATGGTATGGTAGTTCCTAAAGGTGCTAAACATAAAGCTTTAGCTGAACAATTTATAAACTTTATGTTAGACCCTGAAATAGCTAAACAAAATGTTGAATATATCGGTTATTCAACAACAAACAAAGCTGCATTTCAGCTTTTAGATGAGGATATTCGTGATAATAAAGTTGCTTATCCAGATTCATCAACTCTTAAAAATTGTGAGATTTTTAAAGACCTAGGTTCTAATATAAAAAAATATGATGATGCTTGGCTTGAAATAAAGTCTAAATAATTATAAAGGATGTTAGAAAAATATATACTTTCTAACATCCTTTATAATTTGTTATTTCTTTAAATTTGTTTTCATATAGCAAAACCTATTATATACCCTATTGAAATTTGTCTTTATGCTAGTTTATCAAAATTCTTCTTTTCCACTTCATAATCTATTAATTGAAGATTGTTTTCTCTTATAATACTTGATAATAAATCTGCATAAATTAAATTACCCTGCTTGTCTGCTACAGTACTATAACCTGCATTTTCTATGCATTTTGTTTGTTGATTATAAGTTTTAGCATTAAAAACTCCATTTTCTTTATATCTTTTATTTTCACTTAAAAACTTACCATAGTCTTCTAAACTATCTGACTTGGAATTGTACTTTCTAAATTCATCTTTAATTTGCTTATTATAGTCTTCTTTAGTTTTCATTTTAACTTTTTCGCCCTTCCAACCACTATCAGCTTTTATTCCGAACATATTGTTTGCTTTTTCTGTTAAATAAGATCTTCCCCAATCTGACTCTAAAATAGCTTGTGCTAAAACCACAGATGGTAATATATTATATTTTTCATATATATCAATTGCTGCAGGTTTTAACTCTTTTATAAATTCTTTATTATTTTTATCCTCAGATATTATGGATATGTTTTTTAGTATTTCTAAATTATGATATGCTTTTTTATTTTGTAAATAAGTTAAATTTAATTCTTCTAATACAGTTTTAAAATTTTTAACTCCTTGAACAGTTTGTCCATTTACAGTTTTGTTTTCTGAAAACTTTTCACACATACTTCTAATATTATCTTTATTTATATTAGAAACCTTATTATCGTTTTTAGCACATTCTAAAGCTACAACTTGTTTCCAATTAATTTGCACTTTTCCATTACTAATATTGTCTGTAGTTTTTATGAATAATAACATTTGAGATTTGTTTAAAATCAAGGGCCTACTATAATTAGAATATGTATTTAATAAAAATCCACCAGCAAAAGTCAAAACAGTTAATAGAATAATAAGTACTATTATTTTTTTTAATCTTACAGTCATTAACTAATTACGTTGCAAAAATACAAAGATTTATAACATTTGCAACGTTCACCTCCCCTGTTTTTATAAATATACTTCTATAATAACATAAGAAATTTTACATTTAAAGCATTAAAAAAATTCATAATTTTTAATGCTTTTTATAAATAATAATACCATCCCTTTTAACAAAAAAGCCATCTCTTAATAATAAATTATTCCTAGATAGCTTTTTTATGTTCATTTACTGTTATTTTATAATTTAATTATTTCGCATATATTATACTAGACTTATTCTTTAAGCCCATCTGTTGTTATTTTATAATTTATTGTATTTTTTATCAATCTATTAAATCTTCCCGTTTTAATATCCACTATTTTAGCTATGTTTGAATATGATAATTGTATTTTTAATGTATCTCCAATTAAATATATTTTTGAATCTAAAGACTTTTTAAATGAATCAGCATTCCCTGCATACCCAACAGTTCCATGCAATATTTTTTTATTTTCTCTAATCAATGTTGCTTGAAAAAAATATGAGGCACCACCAGTAATAGGATATCCATTTACATATTCTCCAGTAGAAATAACTTTTAACTCATTTTTAAATTTTGATAAATAAAGTTCAAGAACGTTAGGTCCACCAACTACAGCATTACCTAATGTTATTTTCTTTTGTAAAACATATTGTTCTAATCCTTGTTCAGTTATTATAAAAGCTTCATTATTGTCAAATCTTCCAACATAGTCACTTATCATATTAGGATTCATTTCTGCAATTAAAAGTTTTGATGGTTTATTTCCATAAGAAACATTTATAATATCGCCTATTTCATAGGATTTACCTTCTAAAGCAACAATTTTACTTATATCACGACTATTAAGTTCTATTTCACCAGATGCTTTTAATGTAATTCCATCATCGCTATACAGTTCAACTTTAATAGAAGTATAGCGATTTTGTACTCCTTGTGAGCGATTTGTAACTCTTAAAACATTTATGATACTATCAAATTTAACTGTGCATAATACCGCTTGACTACTAATTTTATCACTATTTAGCAACATAATTTTAGTATTAATTTTTGGTTTTATAGATATTTTTACAAGGCCATTATCTGTTATTTTAAATCTTTCTTTTTGTTCTACTGATTTATAGTCATCCCCTTGATCAGGATAATTAGTTATTTCTACTTTTCCAATAAGAGACTTTATCTCAATAACATCCCTAATTGAATACACTTTATGATTTAAACTAGTTACAAATTCACTAGCATTTTGATTTGATTCTATCTTCCCCTCAAATATGTCTATTGTACTTGCTTTATACAAGATAACTATAGATGTATCACCAAAATCTTGATTATTTCCCGTAGATATAACTTCTAAATTCTTTGTATTAATATTAAATTTAATTCTAGCTAATTCTTCATCGTTATTATTTCTTAATATAATTTTGTTAGGATATTCTTTTGGTACCTCTACTTTTTCAAGACCAGTATCTGTTATTCTAAATCTTTCTAATTTTTCTGTTAGATTATATGTTTTTCCTTCATTAGGATGATTACTAATCTCTACTTTATTTGGCTCTTTGCAAAATACATCAATAATTTCTCCACTTGAATATTCTTGTATATCCAAGCTCCCTTTAAACATTCTACCATCTTCATTTCCTTTTATTATTCCTGTAAATTTTTGTCCAGTAATCTTAGTTAATACAATTTTAAAATAATTTTCTCTACCTATTAAATTTGGTGTATTATTTCCTGTTGAAATAACTCTTATGGTTTTATCAAATTTAGTAAAATTAAATTCTATTATCAGTTGGTTATTAGAGTCCTTTAACAGAACTTGACTTAACAAAACATATGGAATTAAACCTTTTTTAGTTATTATAAAAGCTTCATTCCATGTAAATTTAGGATCATAATCCTTACCTTTATTTGGATGATTTGTGATCTTAACTCTATTAGGATAATGAAAATAAATAATATTTATAATATCTCCGTATTCAAATGCTTTACTATTTAAATCATTAACAAATTTATTTGCAATTCTTTTTCCTACTATATTGCCAAATTCTTTTTTAGTTATGCCGTCACTTTTAAATAATTCAAATTTAATTATAACTTCTTCTATAGATACCTCTGAATGTTCTGTAGATATAGCTTCTAATACATTTTTTGAAGTATTAAATTTAATTCTTGCTAATTCTTTATCTTTATTTTTTGTATTAAAAATAATTTCATTAGCATATAACTGTGGTTCTGGATCTGGTTCCGGTGGATTAACCGATTTACATTCTTCTATTAGGTGAGCAAATAAAAATAGTGTACTGTTTTGACTTAGGGATTTATGATTTATAAGTCTTACTGATGAATATTCTATACATGAATAAACACAATATTTATCCATGTTTATATCTGAGTTTTTGTCCACTATTATATAAGTATTAAAAGGGATTTTGGTTTTAAAAGAATTTATTTTATCTGAACTGGTATTATTAGAAATATAAAGCACCCTTTGAATGATTTCACCTTCTACTAACAGAAGTTTCCCTGTTAAACTCATTCCTTCTATATTTGTCTGCTGTGATTTTGGAGTACTTATTAATTTAGTAGAAATTATTTGTACAGTAACAAAAACTTTTGTTACGCTTTTTATACTTAGTTTATCATCTGAAATAATTAAATTATTTGAAATTGATATTTGGCACCAAGATTTATCTTTAAATTTACTTATCTTTTTACTAAATTTTTCAATATCACAAATTCCTACAACTTCATATTGATTATTTAAAGAACACTTACATTTCATAAATTCTTCCTTAATATTATTATCAATATATACTATGTTTTTGAGGTTAATATTGATATATTATACAAAAAAGGCCAATATCATTTTATAACTAAATAAAATGATATTGGCCTTTTTATTACTGTTTAAAAATATTAATTTTAATATAATTATTATTTTGTTTCTTCTAATCTTGATTTATTTTTACCAAGCTTTCTTGATTCTTTAGAATATCCTACTTCATCAGCAGTTTCAATTTTCATTTTTTCTAACTCTTTTTTAGTTTTTTGTCCTGCTTTTTTATTGTCCTTACTATTTTTATTGTTCTTATGTGCCAAAATAATCACTCCTTAAGTTTTAGTAAATTTATTTTATCCAAAAACCTAAAGTTTATGCCAAAGTTCTTCTATGGTTGGATAATCCTCAAAAATCTTATCCATTATTTCAAAACTTTCTTTTTCGCTCCAAATAGTATATCTTTTAATCTTATTTAAACTTATTATATTTTCAATTTTTTCTTGCTTAACTAAAACTTCTTCTTCTGAAAGATCAATATAATAAGTTATATGTTCTTTTATAGTATTTTCAAGTTCTAACGTTATGTATCTTTCATTTTCTTCATCTCTAAAATCTATTATTATTCTGTCTTGTTTTTGCAGTAAAGAAAGAAAGTTCCTATGCAATTCAAATACATAATCAAACCAAACATCATAAGTATTTTCAAAATTATCACCAAATTTTAAAATCATTAAAAATAAAGATGCTTTTTTATTTCCCATAGAAGAACTTTTAAGGCCTACTAATTCATCTTCCTTTACTTCACTTAATTTTTGTTTGTAATCTTTTATTATAATAACAGGAACTTGGTTTCCTTTAACTTCGACAACTACTGGTGTTATACTAGGACATGGTCTTTCTTTTATTACATCATTTACAGTATATCCTTTATCCATTTTTATAATCCTTTCAATGCCTACTTATTAATTAATTATACACAATTTATTTAAAAATAATCCTAAATCAAAATTATTTATTTTGATAAATATTTCTAGTGAATTGACACCTATTTTACAAGTTGTATATAATAATAATAGCAACTTTAAAAAAAGTATATTCAAAGCAGATGGGCGGCTAAAATTACCCACCTGCTTATTTTTTGTTTAAGGAGGTGTCGTTTTGATTAAGAGCATATTTAAAGATAAAACTTTTTTAAAAACTATTTTAGTTTTGGCTCTTCCAATAGTTGTTCAAAACCTTATAACCTCTTCATTAAATTTAACTGATAATTTAATGATAGGTTCTTTAGGAGAAAAAGAAATAGCTTCTGTTGGTCTTGCCAACCAATATTTTTTTCTTTTTATGTTAACTATGATAGGAATTAATGGTGGAGCTTCTATTTTTATGTCTCAATGTTTTGGTAAAAAAGATTTAAAAAGTATAAAAAGATTTTTAGGAATTGATTTAACTATAGGGTTTATTGCATCCTTTGTTTTTTCTATCCTTGCTTTTTTCTTTCCTGAGTTTATAATGAAAATATTCACAACGGACATAGATGTAATAAATCTTGGAGTAGGTTATTTAAAAGTTGTTTCCCTCAGCTATATTTTGACTAATGTAACTCTTGCTTATTCGTCTGCTCTAAGAAGCACGGGACAAACCAAAATACCTATGTATGGAAGTTTAATTGGATTAATTGCAAACTTTATTTTAAACTGGACGTTTATATTTGGAAAATTCGGATTACCTGCAATGGGTGTAAATGGCGCTGCCCTTGGTACAACAATAGCTAGAACTTTGGAAATGTCCTTTATACTTATTGCAGTTTATTCAAAGAAAAATATTGTATCCGCTAAATTGCATGAACTTAATTTTAATTTCTCACTATTAAAAACTTACTTTATAACATCAACACCAGTAATTTTAAATGATGTTATGTGGTCTTTAGGTACAAGTTTATACTTAATCGCTTATGGAAAACTCGGAGTAAGTGCTGTTGCAACTATCCAAATAGCTAATACTGTTAATAACATGTTTAATATATTTGGAATAGGTCTTGCTGTTGCGACTTCTATAATGATAGGAAATAAAATTGGCGCTAACAAAAACGAAGTAGCTATTGATTATTCACATAAACTAAGTATATTTACAACTTTATTAGGAATTATAATGGGATTACTTGTTTTAGCTATTTCTCCACTTATATTATCATTCTTTAAAGTTACTCAAGAAACTTATATAAGCACTAATAATATATTAAAAATTATGGCTCTGTTAACTCCTTTAAGATTTTTCAATATTGCAATGATAATTGGAGTGTTTAGAGGTGGTGGAGATGTAAATTACGCAATCTTTACCGAACTTATGGGGGTTTGGGCTTACGCTATTCCTATAGCATTTTTATCTTCAATGTTTTTTAATTTATCTGTAGTTTGGGTATACATCCTTATATCAGGTGAAGAAGTAATTAAATTCTTAATTTCTCTTCCTAGATTTAAATCTAATAAATGGATTAAAAATGTAACTGATAATTTAGATACAAATTTAACTTAAAGAAAAGCATATATCCTATTTACTCTAAAGTAGATAGGATATATAAATAAATATATTTTTTTAAATGAGAATTACTTATTTTTCTTTTGATCTTCTATTTTTTCTGCAAGTTCATTTAAGTAAGTCCATCTTTCGTACTTTTTTTCTAACTCTTTTGTCAAATCATCTTTTTCATTCATAATTTCTTGAAGTTTTACAAAATCTGTTGAAAATTTTACTAAATCATTTTCTAAACTCTCTATTTTATCCTCTAGATTAGCTATAACATCATCAATTTCATCGAACTCTTTTTGCTCTTTAAATGAGAATTTTAACTTTTTTTCTCTTTGTGTCTTTTGTTTTTTATCTTCTTCTATTTTATCATCTTTATTAGATATTTCTTTTGTAATAGCACTCTCATTTTCTTTCTCTAATAATAGATAATCCGAATAATTTCCATTTAATATTTTAATATCACCATTTCCATCATAAGAAAATATTTTATTACAAACTCTATCTAAGAAGTATCTATCATGAGATACAGTAATTATTGGACCATTAAATCCATCTAAGAAATCTTCAAGTATAGTTAATGTAGCTATATCTAAGTCATTTGTAGGCTCATCAAATAAAAGTACATTAGGTGCACCCATTAAAACATTTAAAAGATATAATCTCCTTCTCTCTCCTCCAGAAAGTTTACCTATATAAGTATATTGTTTTTCTGGTGTAAATAAAAATCTTTCAAGCATTTGAGAGGCTGTTATTCTTTCTCCGTTTGCAAGAGGTAAATATTCTCCAATCTCCCTTATATAATCTATTACTCTTAAATTATCATCCATATGGTATATTTCTTGTGAGAAGAATCCTATTTTAACAGTCTCTCCTATATCTAAGGTTCCACTGTCAGCTTTAATTTTTCCACTTATTATATTCATAAGAGTAGTTTTACCTGCTCCATTAGGCCCAACAATACCTATTCTATCATTTCTTAATAATATGTATGAAAAATCCTTTATTAAATCTTTTTCAAAGCTCTTGCTTATATTATTAAGCTCAACTACTTTATTTCCAAGTCTTGAACCAACAACAGATAATTCTACTTGCTCATCCTTAATATCTACCATATTATTTTTCAATTCTTCAAATCTGTCAATTCTAGCCTTTTGTTTTGTAGAACGAGCTTTTGCCCCTCTTCTAATCCAAGCAAGTTCTTTTCTATAAAGATTTTCTCTTTTTCTTTGAGCTGCAACTTCTAACTCATCTCTCTCAAGCTTTTTTTCTAAATAATCTGAATAGTTTCCCTCATAAGAATAAATGCTTCCATTATAAAGTTCTATTATTCTATTTGTAACCCTATCTAAAAAATATCTATCATGAGTTATCATAAGCAAAGAACCTTTTCTAGTATTTAAATACTCTTCAAGCCAAGCTATAGTTTCACTATCCATATGGTTTGTAGGCTCATCTAATATTAAAAGCTCAGAAGGTGCTATTAATGCTGATGCAAGTGCAACTCTCTTCCTTTGTCCACCAGACATTTCTCCTATTTTTTTATTAAAATCATTTATTCCAAGCTTTGTTAAAATAGTTTTAGCTTCGCTTTCAAGTTGCCAAAGATTCATATTATCTATTTTAGTTTGAAGCTCTATAAGTTTTGATGATAAGTTAATATTACCTAAATTAACTTTATCTAAAACTTCTTCGTATTCTTTTAATAATTTCATTTCAGGAGAATTCCCTTTAAAAACCTGTTCAAGAACAGATGCTTCAAATTTATAATCTGGATTTTGAGAAAGGTATTCTATACGCACTTTGTTACCTTTAATAATTCTTCCAGAATCCTCTGTTTCAATTTCTCCTATTATCTTTAGTAAGGTAGACTTACCAGTTCCATTAATACCTATAAGACCTATTTTTTCACCTTCATTTATTCCAATACTTACATTATCTAAAATAGCTTTATCGCCATAGTTTTTAGTTATATTCTCTATAGTAATTAAATTCATAATTTCTCCTTTTTGTACTTATATTTTTAGTTTTAAAAAATAATTATATATGAAATTATATCATAGAAAAAGAGAAGCTTGTCTATAAATTATAGTTGCTTCTCTTCCCATTAAATTTTTAAAATCACTATAAATTTGTTAATATATATATTCTAATATTCTAACAATAAAACTCCATTCTTAAATTAACCTCTATAGCAATTATAATCTAAATATTTTATAATT
>X256_Zander__coassemble_221_pt1 | contig 10318 bp, 6 predicted proteins | sample X256_Zander__metabat2_high_PE_003 | metagenome-assembled genome bin X256_Zander | reverse complement strand
CTAGTAAGACTGTTCCTTTATATTGTTTTAATGCTTTCTTTAATTCATCTTTTGCATCAACATCTAAGTGGTTTGTAGGCTCATCCAGTATTAATAGATTTGTTTCTCTATTTAATAATTTACATAATCTAACCTTAGCCTGTTCCCCTCCACTTAATACACATACTTTACTTTCTATTAGTTTAGTCGTTAGTCCACACTTAGCTAATGCAGCTCTTATTTGATATTGAGTGTATGAAGGAAACTCTTCCCAAACCTCTTCAATACAAGTTTTATAGTTAGCTTCTTTTATTTCCTGTTCGAAGTATCCCATTTCTAAGAAGTCTCCGATTTCAACTTCTCCTCCTAATGGTTTTAAATCTCCTATCAAGCTCTTTAAAAGAGTTGATTTTCCTAAACCATTAGCTCCAACTAATGCAACTTTTTGTCCTCTTTCTAATCTTAGGTTAAGAGGCTTTGATAAAGGACTTGTATATCCTATAACTAAATCCCTAGTTTCAAAAATCATTTTCCCAGAAGTTCTTCCTTGTTTAAAGTTAAACTCTGGTTTTGGTTTTTCTGCCGTAAGTTCTATTTTTTCCATTTTATCTAATTTCTTTTGTCTTGATTTTGCCATTCCAGTTGTTGCAACTCTAGCTTTATTTCTAGCTATAAAATCTTCAAGTTTTGCAATCTCTTGCTGTTGTCTTTCATAAGCTGCCTCAATCTGCTTTTTGTTTGCTTCATGAACTCTCTTAAAGTTTTCATAGTCTCCAACATATCTTGTAAGAGTCCTATTTTCAACATGATAAATAAGATTTATAACACTATTTAAGAATGGAATATCATGTGATATTAATATAAATGCATTTTCATAGTTTTGTAAGAATCTTTTTAACCATTCTATATGAACTTCATCTAAATAGTTAGTAGGCTCATCTAATAATAATATATCTGGATTTTCTAATAATAATTTAGCTAATAATATTTTAGTTCTTTGTCCACCACTTAAATCAGCTACATCCTTATCAAGACCTACATCTTTTAATCCAAGACCACCTGCAACCTCTTCAATCTTAACATCTATAACATAAAAACCGTTGTTATCAAGTAAATCTTGAATTGTTCCCATATCTTCTAATAATTTTTCAAGTTCTTCAGGTGATGCATCTGCCATTTTATCTGTTATTTCTAACATTTCCCTTTCTAAATCAAAAAGATATTGGAATGCTTCTCTTAAAACTTCTCTTATAGTTTTTCCTTTAGTAAGCTCTGCATGTTGGTCCATATACCCAACTCTAACTCTATTACTCCATTGGATACTTCCCTCATCAGGCATTAATTTCCCTGTTATTATGTTCATAAAGGTAGATTTACCTTCACCATTAGCTCCAATCAATCCTATATGTTCACCTTTTAATAATCTAAAAGAAACATCTTCAAATATAGCTCTATCTCCAAACCCGTGGTTTATATTTTTAACCGTTAAAACACTCATGGATTTTCTCCTTAATCTATTTATTTAATCTAAAAAAAATTACAACAATCATACACAATGACTATTGTAATTTATACTCATATTTAATGTCAAAAGTATTTTTTTAGTATCTATCTGAAAACAGTGGCAACCATATACATTAAATAAGCAACTATTGCAATTATAAAAGGAATGTCTAATATAGGGTCTTTAACTTCTCTTTTACCATAAAATTTATTTCCTTCTTCAATATTAACAACACCTCTTTGCTGTGCTATTCTTTTCATCTTTCTAAGAACCATTAGAATAAGCAAAGAAAATATAAGTGCAATTATTCCATAAAATACAGCTATTCCAAATTTAACACCCCAAGACATACTTAATAACTTATTTGCTTGTTTAGCTACTTCATCACTAGTAGTATTTACGCCTAACATTGGCATTAATTTTTGCAAACTAACTTGTGTTCCATTAACAATAAAATGAGCAATTGCTGATACAAATATACTATTGGTTATTCTTACCATATAGGCAAACAAAGCTCCCAATGCAGTTGCATATAAAAACTGACAAGCTGTTAAATGAAACATTCCAAACATTAAACCAGTTATTATTGATGCTTTTATAATGTTTTTATCGTCATACCCCTTTAAGACAATACCCCTTATAGTTATTTCTTCTGTAATTGCTGGCATTACAGCTATAACAAGAAGCATAACTATATATGGGATTGAGCCCATTTTCCCTATTACCATAGCCACATTATTAGGAAAGAAAAACGATGTTATAACAGATAAAAACATTGTTATTGGTTGACTTAATAACCCTATTAATATAGCAAATAATATTTCTTTAATAGATACAGGATTTAATCTTAATGTATCTTTAACAGATTCTCTAGTAATTATAAAATAAAAAATTGCTGGTATTATAAATAAGCAAAAATGATTCAAAACCAAAATACCTATAATTGGAACTCCTAATCCACTAAATAACGGACTTAACAAATATGGTGCAAAAATTTCAATTAATAAAATTATTAAAAAGTATAAATTAGCCCTAAAAGTTTTTTTCAAAATCTCATCTCCATTCTAAAAATATTTCAATGTATATGTATAAAACCTATTTTAAGAGTTCATACTATGAATAGAAGTTAAACAGAACTTCTAAAATAAAATCGCCTCTCCCCCATTTTATTTATATATAATGCAACCCTCTTATAGTGTGATATTTCATACTATAAGAGGATTTGTATTTTAAATTTCTCTTCTTATCCAATCAAGTACGTTCATAACAGTTCTTATTCTTACTTTCTCTCTATCACCTTGAAAATTAAATCTTTTAACCTTTACATATCCGTCAATATATAATCCTGCATAAACTAATCCAACAGGTTTATCTTCTGTTCCACCACCTGGACCTGCTATACCTGTAGTTGAAACTCCTATTTTACTTTTAGAAGTTTTAGCAATTCCTTCAGCCATAGCTTTTGCAACTTCTTCACTTACAGCACCATACTTTTCTAAAAGCTCCTTATCTACTCCAAGTCTATTAGATTTAGCTTCATTAGAATAAGTAACACACCCTTCTAAAAATACTTGTGATATTCCTGGGAAGTTTATAAGAGTGCTTGCTAATAATCCACCTGTACAAGATTCCGCTATCGCTATAGTTAAATTTTTTGATATTAATCGTTTCCCAACAACCTCTTCTAACGTAGTTTTTTCTCCTTCTCCATAAACATAATCTTTTAAAATTTCTTTTATTTTATTTTCCACAGGTTCAATTAATTTAATAGCCTCTTCTTTACTCGTTGCCTTAGCAGTAATTCTTAATGTTACATCCTTTTCCTTTGCATAAGGTGCAACTGTTGGATTTGTTTGATTTTTTATTATATCTCCTATTTTTTCTGCCATATACCCCTCGCCTATTCCAAAAACTCTTAAAACCTTAGAAACTAAAATATTATCTGTGAGCTTTTCTAAATAAGGCACTACATGATTTTCAAACATAGGCTTCATCTCTCTCGGTGGTCCTGGTAATATAACCATAATTTTATTATCTTCTTTAATTATTGCTCCTGGTGCTGTTCCATTCGGATTAGGAAGCACATAACATCCTTTAGGAAAATATGCTTGTTTCCTATTTCCACCTTTAAGGTCTCTCCCATTTTTTTTAAAATAATTTTCTATATATCTTAAAGACTCTTCATCCACAACTAATTCTTTATTAAAGTATTTAGCTGCCATTTCCTTTGTTAAATCATCTTGAGTTGGTCCAAGTCCACCTGTTGTTATAATTAAATCTGCCCTTGAAAACCCATCTTCAAAAGCTTTTAATACTCTCTCCTCATTATCTCCAACTACACACTGATGGTAAACATCAACACCTATACTCGCTAATTTTTTAGATATGTACTGCGCATTAGTATTAACTATATCTCCTAATAAAATTTCAGTTCCAATAGCTATTATTTCAGCTTTCATATTTAATACCTCCTTACTCAATTTCTTTACTTTAATTTTAACATAAATTATAGATTTTCATTTTTAACATTTTCTTACCAAATAGTATTTCACTTTTTAATTCTAAATATGATTTTTAACTATTTGCAAATCCATTTTAAATTTAATTTAATTTTAAAATGGATTTGCTATAATTTTTTATAACATAGGATAAGGAAGCCTTTTTATGAAATATTTAAAAATTATTTTTCACCTAAATGAATTAGATAATTGGGCTAAAACGATAAAAAACATAAAAAATTTATCAACATATTTAATTTAAAACAAAATTAATAAAAACCTTATAGAAGTTTCAATAAATAGGCTTGTATTAAAATAAGTTTATATAATAATTCAAAATCAAAATAAATACTTCTTATAAATCAGAATATTGGCTATAAACTGAATAAAATTTATTCAAAATTATAAACGGGGTTTTATCAAATTGATTTTTTAATCATTTTGATAAAACCCCAATATTTTTTTATTTTGCAATTTTTCCGTAATGAGTTGTATCATTATTTAATAACATCTCATATTTATCTTCATCAATTTTTATATAAGTTAAACTAGTTTGTCCATAAATTACATTATCAATATCTACGCCTACTTTTTTGCTAAAATAATGCATAATTCCTTGTATTGTCATCCCATGAGTAACTATTAATATATTCTCAAAAGGAGAGTTGTTAATTAATTTATCAAGTGTACTTTTTACTCTTTCATACATTTGAACAATACTTTCACCACCAAAAGGTTTATATTTAAAAGGTTCACTGTATAAATACTCTAACTGTTCTTTATAGCTTTTATTTTTTTTTATCTCATCAACAGTCTTCCCTTCCCATTGTCCAAATCCCATTTCTTTTAACCCTTCAACTTTTACTATATCTACCTTTTTATCTCCTCTAATTATTTCAGCTGTACTACAAGCTCTTCCTAAAGGGCTACAATAAATAACATCTAATTTTACATTTTTCAATCTGTCTGATAATGCTTTAGCTTGCATTTTTCCTAGTTGAGTAAGATTAGAATTACCCCAACCTTGCATTCTCTTTACCGTATTCCATTCTGTTTCTCCATGTCTTGTTATATATATATTCATAGTTTTGTAATTACTATCTAAAGTTCTTATATATAATTTTAATTTATCCACTAAAAAATTAATGTTTTCTATTCTTTGGTTTATATAAATAAATAACTAAAAAAAAATTTATATATATAGGTTCTAATAATAAATCTACATTTTTATATTTACACTTATATAACTTTTAAGTTAGATTAGTTAAAAGTTTAGATGTAAATTCTTTTTTAGAATATATATAAGTTCTAATAATAAATTCACATTTTTAAATTCACACCTATATATACTTAATGAATGAATTAATGTTTAATATAAAACCTCAATAGCAATATTCCTCCTCTCTTTTTAAACGCAATTTATAATATCTTATCTCTATAATAACTTATCGTTTTTAAAAATAGCATAATAAATGTAGAATTTATATATGTAAATTTTACATTTAAATTGTAGTTATTATAAATATTAATCTAAAATATAGTTTCATAATTAAATAATATATTATTTAATAAAAAAAGAACTTAATCTTTTAAAATAACAGATTAAGTTCTTGTATATAATTAAATTAACTATTTACTTTCCATTAATGCAAGTGCCACAGCACCTATAACCCCTGCATCTGTTCCTAATCCTGCAGGTAATATTTTGCAATGCTCTGCCATTGTTTTAAAGCATCTTTTATTAACAACTTCTTTAACTATTTCAAACACTATATCTCCAGCTTTTGAAACTCCACCACCTATTATTACAGCATCTGGATCAAATGTTGAAATAACATTTGCAACACCAGTTCCTAAATAGGTTAAAGCCCTATTTATTATTTCCATAGCAACCTTATCGCCTGCTTTTGCTTCAACAAACACTTCATAAGATGTTATTTTATCATACTTTTTAAGAGATGTTTCAACATTAGTTAATATAGCTTCTTGACCTTTTTTTCCTATTGCTGTACCTGATGAAATAGCTTCCAAACAACCTATGTTGCCACAATTACATCTTGGTCCATCTTGAACAACTGTAGTGTGTCCAATCTCTAATGCATTACTTGTACTACCTCTAAATATTCTACCATTTAGTATCGCACCACCGCCAACACCTGTGCTAACAGTAAAGTACACCATGTTTTCAGTTCCTTTGCCAGCACCAAACATAAATTCTCCTATAGCTGCTACATTAGCATCATTATCTAAATATACTGGTACTTTAAAATTCTCTGATAACGGTTTTACTAAATTGAAATTTTTAAACGGTAAATTTGGAGTTGTTATTATAATACCTGCTTTAGCATCTAGTGGACCCGGTGATCCTATTCCTATTGCTTTAATATCTGCTAAAGTAACATTCCCTTCAGTTATAACGGTTTCAACAGTTTTAATAACTCTTCCTAATACAGCTCCTTCTCCTTGTTTAGCAAGTGTAGGCACTGTATTTTGACTTATAACTTTTCCTTCTAAATCAGCAAGTGCTGTGCTTATTTTTGTTCCACCTAAATCTATACCTATTACATAGTTTTTCATATATTATCCGTTGCTAAAATCTCTAAAAAACAAGGTAAATTTTACTTGAATTAAAATACAATTTAAAAAAGCATAGAGTTTTCTTGTTAAATATTAACTTTTATATTGGTAGCTCTATGACAATATTTTATTTTAATTCTTAATTTTAAAACTTACTTTTTGTTATAAAAATTTTTTATAGCAACAGGCCACCTCCCCACACGTATATCTTCCTTTTTTTATCTCATTATCTAACTCAATAATCGTTTTGTTTTAAAAAATACAAAATTTATTATATCATAAAAAACATTTACATACTAGCAATTAAACTTGATGTATATTTTACCTATTCTTATTTGCATTTATAAAATATTTCTTATTTTCATTATATCCTTGGCTAATTATTTTAAAATCCTTATCCATTAACATTGTCTGAATTATTTTAACACTATCTGTACAAGAGGTATCTATAGTTATTGTAAAACTATCTTTATCATCAACAACACTTATATAATCATAAATATTACTATAATCAACTAATTCAATATCACCAGTTATATCCATTCTATAATTTGACATTATATACCTCCTAACTCTAACTTAAATTTTCTAATATAGACTTACTTTTAATTAATCTTATCTATAATTAATATTAATTTACCCAAATAATGTATTCTATATTCAATATATACAATAATTTTTTATATATAAATTTTACTATAGAGTTTTTAGGTAGAAATTTAACTTATTCACTTAAATTACATTTTATTTATACTAAGCATACTATTGCATAACTTAATTTTTAACTTAAAAACCCTATATATATTTTTTTAAAAAGCAATGCTTATATAACTAATATTTTAATATATATGTTCTAATAATAAATCCACATTTTTAAATTAACACTTATATAATTTTTAAGTTAGAGTGATTAAAGGTTTAAATGTAAATTTTTTTAGAATATATATTAAAGTTGAAAATTTCTATAATTTTTTGCTATTTTCTATTATTTTTGTTACTGTTTCTGAAGGAATTTCTTCATATCTTTCAAATTTCATTGAAAATTCTCCTCTAGCTTGAGTTAATGAGCGCAGATTTGTTGAATACTTAAACATTTCCGATAAAGGAACTTCTGCCATTACTTTTTGAAGTCCATCAGTTGGTTCCATTCCCATGACTCTTCCTCTTCTTTTATTTAAATCACCCATAATATCACCCATATAATCATCAGGAATTATAACTTCTACATACATTATCGGTTCTAATAATATTGGTTTAGCTTGTTCTAATCCCTTCTTATATGCCATAGATGCAGCTACTTTAAATGCTAATTCAGATGAATCAACAGGATGATATGAACCATCATATAAGGTTGCTTTAAGTCTTATAACTGGATAACCACCTAATACTCCTTTCATTACACATTCTTTTAATCCTTTTTCAACTGCTGGAATAAAGTTTCTTGGAACAACACCGCCCACAACCTTATCCACAAATTCTAGATCTTCTTCATTATCTAATCTTGGCTCAAATTTTATTTTTACATCTCCATATTGTCCATGTCCACCAGTTTGTTTTTTATATTTACCTTGAACATCAGCAAAACCTTTTATGGTTTCTCTATATGGCACCTTAGGCTCTTGCAATATTACATCTGCACCAAACTTATTTTTTAACTTACTTGCAATAACTTCCAAATGAGTTTCCCCAATTCCAGAGACTATTATTTCTGCATTTTCAATATCTCTAGATACTTTAAAAGTTGGATCTTCCTCTGTCAATTTATTTAAAGCAGAAGAAATCTTTTCTTCATCACCTTTACTTTTTGGAATAACAGCTATAGAAAAGATAGGTTTAGGGAAATTCATTGGTTTATATTGTATTTTCACATTAATATCACATAACGTGTCTCCTGTGTTAGTAAATTGAAGTTTTGTAACTGCTCCTATATCTCCGGCTATTATTTCTTTAGCTGGAATTTGAGTTTTTCCCCTCATATAATACAAACTACCTAACTTTTCAACTTTATCCTTTGAAGAATTTATTATTTGAATATTAGAATTCAATTTTCCTGTAATAACCCTAAATATAGATAACTTTCCTACAAAAGGATCTGCTATAGTTTTAAAAACACTTGCTGAAAAGGGCTGTTTATCATCTATCTTTATATTGCCATCCTCTGTATTATATAGATTATTTTTTTCTGGCGATGGCAAGCATTTAATTATATTATCTGCTAAAGCCTCTATTCCAATTAACTCTAATGCACTGCCACACATTACAGGAGCTATATCTCCATTATTGCAACCTTTAACTAAAGCACTATAAATTTCTTTATCCGATAAATCGCCTTCATTAAAATATTTTTCTAATAATTGTTCATCAGTTTCTGCTACAGCTTCTAATAACATTTGTCTACACTCTTCAACATTATCTTTTAACTCTAAAGGATAATCTACTATGTCGTTTTTTCCTGTTTTTCTATTATATATTATAGCCTTTTTAGTTATTATATCTATAACTCCTTTAAAGTTAACTTCTTTTCCAATAGGATACTGAATAGGTACAACACTCATTCCAAATAATTCCTTTAAATCAGATAAAGTTTTATCAAAATTTGAATTTTCTCTATCTAATTTATTTATAAAAAAACATCTAGGAAGTTTATTATTTTTGCAATAATCCCACGTTTTTTCTGTGCCTACTTGCACACCCGCAACTCCACAAACCATTATCATTGACACATCTATTGCATTTAAACCTTGTATCTGCTCTCCAATAAAATCAAAGTACCCAGGAATATCAACAGTATTTATTTTATTATTTTTCCATTCAAAAGGTATTATAGATGTAGATAATGAAATGCCTCTTTTCTTTTCTTCTATATCAAAATCAGATACAGTATTTCCTTCTTCAATTTTTCCTAATCTATCAGTAGTATTACTAACATATAATAATGCCTCACTTAAAGCAGTTTTTCCTACTGCACTATGACCTATAATTCCTATATTTCTAATATTGCTAATTTTATATTCTTTCATAGTATTCATCAAAACTTATTTTTTAAAATAAGCTAATGACATTCACCTACCCTTCATTTAATTCATTAATATTTATACAAAACATTTATTATTAAATATTTTTAAGTAGCTATTAATAAATAGTATTCAAGGTAGTCTAATAATATTATTATCTTGTAAAAAAGATTTTATATTTGAGTTTATATACAATTTAAATTAATATTAATAGTAATTTAAAAGCATAGTTTAATTGTTATAATATATAAAAAAGAGTATTTTAATCAATAAACATTTTAAATAACAAAATGTTTATTGATTAAAATACTCTTTATTCTAATGTTTGTATATATTTTGTTTTTACAACTTTTTTAGTATTTATGGCTTAAAAGCTATATAAAATAAAAAAACACTAGTTAAACTAGTGTATTATTTCAAAATTGGCTCCGCAGAGAGGATTCGAACCTCCAACCTATCGGTTAACAGCCGAGTGCTCCACCATTGAGCTACTGCGGAAAGTATCTCTAATTTTCTTAGAGATTACCTGGCAACCACCTACTCTCCCACTCAGTCTCCCAAGCAGTACCATCAGCCGATTAAGTCTTAACCTTCGTGTTCGGTATGGGTACGGGTGTAACCCTTAATCGCATCATCACCAGATACATCTATTATAATGTATTAACTTTACTTTGTCAATACTTTTTCAGAATGTTCTCTGAAAATTGCACATAAGTTTTTTCTTTTTTATTGGTCAAGCCCTCGAT
>X256_Zander__coassemble_220_pt1 | contig 10434 bp, 6 predicted proteins | sample X256_Zander__metabat2_high_PE_003 | metagenome-assembled genome bin X256_Zander | reverse complement strand
AGCGTGTCCTTCGCCGGTCGCTAAGCTCCCTTCTATTTTATCTAATAAATTTTTCTCATATAATTCTTATCTATAAACTTCTTATTATCAATAATTATCTTTTTTAATTAGCTAATATCATATATCTCTTTTTTTAAAATATAAGCTTAAACTTCCAAATGTTATTGCTATACTTACAAAAAGTATTCCTAGTACTGAATCCTTCTTTGTAAGCTCTATAATTCCTAAAATTAACCAAACTATGCTTATAACTAAATTTACATTATATTTTTTTATTGCTCACACTAGACTTTTAATTTATTTTTACTGTATTTTATTCTAATTACAATAAAAAAAACACATGTTAGATATTTTAATTTCTTACATATGTTTTTCTATAAATCTTTATTATTTTTTAAACTAATTTATAAAATTATAAATATTAAAGTATGTATTTGTCTATGTATATTATTTGTTTAAATATATATTCCAAAACATTAACTACAATGCTATTTCCAGCCATCTTATGTAAGTTATTTGTTGCAAAAAATTTATGATTTTTTCTATATTCAAAATTATTGTCTAATATAGCTTGAAAATCTTTCTCTTCAAATCCCATTAATAAAAAACATTCTCTTGGTGTCAAATATCTATATTTACTTTTGCCTTCTTTAAAAAGTGGAAATTCTATAACTCCTGAATTTGGATGTCTATCTTGCTTAGTTGTTATTGTACCTATGGATTTACACAATATTTGTTCACCATTAAATATTTTAATATTGTTATCATATATTTTTCTTCTTGAGGGCGTATCGTTAGGATTATTATCTTCTGCTTCAATTTTATAAATTTTATTATCATAATCAAATTTTAAAATATCATTTATATTTACTTTTTTAAATACAATTTTTTTTAAATATTCTTGATCAGATAAGCTATGTTTATCTATATAATTTTTTATAAATTCTTTTTTCTTACTATCACATTGTACACTCACCATGTATACTCTGTTTCTTTTTTGTGGAACTCCAAAATTTTCAGAATTTAATTTATATACATAATTATAATAACCCATTGATTCTAAACTTTGCTTCCATTCTTCAAAGTTTTTAGAATGTCTAGGAGCTAATATGTTCGTTACATTCTCCATCAAAAGAAATTTTGGCAATGGTATATTAGCTTCTTCCCTTTCCTTTAATATTCTTTCTATTTCCCATAACATTCCTGATTTATTTTTCGCATTTCTATCTATACCACCATTCTCTCCATGCCAAGCTCTAGCTATTGATAAATCTTGGCATGGAAATGAATATGTTAGAAGGTCTATATTTTTTTCAAGTTGACTTCCTTTTATATCTGTTATACTAACTAAATTTTTACTTCTCTTTATTGCTACAAATAAATGTTTAGCTACACTAACAGGTAGTTTTTCTATTTGAGCCTTAGTAAGTGGTATCTTTCCATCTGAACTTAATGTATAATTTTTTAGTTCATCCCTAATCTGTTCGATGCTAAGTTCATTACACATACTTAAATTAGGTTGTCCATTGTGTATTATATCATACGCAATAATTGCATTTATATCCCAATCAATCGTTGCAATAATTTCATGCTCCAATCCAATATTTTTTAGTGCTTTAGATTGGCTCCCTATACCACTAAAAGCTTCTACTACTTTAAACACAGTCGTCATCCTACCTTTCATGTTACAAATCATTTATTTATTGTACCAGAAAAATTTGATTTATTCTACATAAAACCCTCTAATTCAAATCTTTCTTTAGCTTTTAATAATGTTTTACATTGAGTAAAAGAAGGTATTTTCCCTGTTTTATCAAAGTTTGAAGCTATTTTTAAAATACTTTGTTCTATCGGTGAAAGCATTTTTTTCTCTAATCCCCATTTAAGCATATTACTCCAATATTTAGAACCTAATTTTGTTACTTCTATTTCACAATTTAACTCATTCTCCATTTTCTGCTCTTTATATGCATTTGTTTGATCTGATTTTGCTTGTGTTTTTGATATCAATGTTTTTATAAATTGTTTACTTATAGTCCAATTTTCTTTTTTTGCTCTATCCCAACAAACATCTTTTTTGCACCATTCAGTTACATTTAATGTTATTCTGTCTTCTTTCGTTATAAAATTATATACTTCTTTCGTTGTTATAATAAGTTGATTTTTAAATTCTTCATATAAAGCTTGTCTATTCCATATCCTCATAAAATCAAATTCGCAATCTTCCATTTTGGTTTTTATAATATTAAATACAACCGAAAGCGAATATGTTACTATATTAGCTCTATATGCTTTAATTTGTTTATACCAATCTTGATTTGATACTAATATTTCTGTTTCTTTAAATATAATTGCTAAAGCTATAGCTTTTTGATAATATAATTTATTTACTTCTGCACTATTCTTATCCCAAATTTTGCTTACTCTTTCAGCAAAATATCTCATATTAGCTTGTGCTCCTTTGCTTACAATATGGGGAAAACATTCATAAGTATTTATATATTTTGCTAAATCAACTTTTTTTATTATTTGATTTTTAGGCTTTTGTAATAAATAAGCTTTCCTTTGTGCAGCTGTTAATTTCATTTGCTCTTGCGTATGTTGTCCCCTAGCTCTTTCATAAAACCAAATAGTTTGATATTGGTTTCCGTTTATTGCTGGAGCATAAACTTTTCGTGAAAACTCTTCTATTTTTATATGATATGGATGATTTGCAAAAAAATCAGCTTCATCAACTTTGTTTTGACTATTTGCACACCTAGATATTATAGGTACAATTTCTTCTGCTTTTTCATTATCTACAATCGACAACTTCATAGGAACCATTATGTTGGAAACATCTTGTTTTTCTTGTAATACAGCATTAGCAATCGATGCTGTTGTTTGTCCACCATTTATTATTTGCAAATTATGAAGATTAGTAATTAAGCTTACATTATTACTGTTTTCACACTCTACATTAGTTGCTGTAGCTGCAATACCATTATTATATGCAAAAAACATTTCTGGTTCTTTTAAGATTGTATTTCTTATTTGTTTATTCACCTTACCTCTTACACTTAAAAATGATCTTACATTTCCTTCTAGTAATCTTGATCCATACTTTATATATATATCAGCTAAAATATTACCTGGAATCGCAGTAAGATACGACTTATAATTACTATTAGTACACTCGACAGCTTGTATGCAAGGTAATCCATTTATCCCAAATTCATTTAAATCAATTTCTATGCTCTCTTTATTCATGTCAGATTTTGCTATATTATATAATCTTTTTATATCCCATACATTTAACTCAACTTTAATGTCATTAATAGCATTTTTATCTATTACCTTAACTCTATCACTTATTATTCTATTAGATATTATATACAATTTAAATTTACTAATATCTTTTAACATATCTTTCAGCAACAAAGCCACTTCATAACCCTGAGTACTAGGCTCGAAATTTTTTTCAATATATCCACTTATTGATTGTTCTATAAAACCTTCCATTTTAGATGAAAGTTTATTTATATCTGTATTAGTTATTGTCTCTATTTCATCACTATAATCATAATCGCTTATGAATAAAGAAAAACTTTTATCTACACTATCAAAGGTATACCCATCAATTTGAATCATTTTTCCTCTAAATCCTTTTTGTTGAAAAAAACATTCAGTAAAATCATTTATTTCTTCTATTTCTCTTAAAAAATCAGTAAAATATTTTATTAATTCAGTTTCTACATCTGTTATCTCAACTTGTGATTTAGATTTTATAACTTGCTCCATTTGTTCTCTAAATTCATTTAATTCCATTTATATACCCCTATCTAAATATTCTTTTATTGAATCTATAACTATTTTATAAGATACATCTACTATTCCTTTATCTAAACTATTTTTTTTAACCTTTGGAAAATCGTTACTTATCTTATAAAAATCAGTAGATAGCAACTTGAAATTATACTTATCATACTCTTCATTTTCAAAATATCCACATTCTAAAATTTTATCTCTAAATTTCAATTTATTTTCAAATAAATTTATACCATTTTCTATTTCTTTTATAAGTTTATTTAAAGAAATACTCCTATTTGATGTTGAATTACTTTTTTCTAATGTATTTACAACCAAATATCCAATTATATGAGAATCTAATTGGTCTATTGAACTTATAGTAATTGTTGAAGTTGTTCTTGATTTTGTTTTTATTTCATACCAAGTGTTAATTAATTCAAAATCTTTGCTAGTTTTACTTGACCCTTGCCAACTTTCTATTCCAATATTTTCTCCAAATTTAGGAATAGAATTGTTTTTCAAAAATATCAATTCACCTATTAAACCCATTATTTCTTTTTCTGATAATATAGATAATCTTTGGTTTTTAAATATTTTTTTCCATGAACTCCATCTTCTAATAACAAAATCTATGCTATTTTGTTTACTTATATTTTTGCTATTAGTTATAACATCCTCACAAAATCTTAAAAAGATTGAGTACATTGAATCATCTAATAAATTGAATGTTAAATATGTTGTTTTATTTTCATTTTTATAAATTGTAGCTACTATATATTTAGTTGATTCTAAATTATTTTCTTTATTGCTTTTTTCTTTAATAGTTAAAGTAGCTTGTCCTTGATCATTATAACCTACGAATATATCTATTGGATGCTTAGAATTTATTCTTCTAAAAGATTTATCTTGTTTTCCTTTCTTAAATCGTTCATCCAAATTTTTTAACATTCTTATTCATCTCCTTCTTCAAAAAATTCATCTAAATACATATTTTGTTGTCCAATTTTGTTTATAGCGTATTGTACATATACAGTTTCTGCCCCATTAACTGTAGGAATACCTACACTAAATCCTATTAATGGCTCATTATAATTTTCATATTTTTTCTTTAATTCCTCTCCTAAGTTTTTATCATTTGATTTATTATCCTTTAATTCTATCATGTAAATAGCTAGTAACGGATTTCTTTCTATTTGGAAATACTTCTTTTGAGGAATATTTTTTTGTTGACAGATTGCTTCTACTTGTTTTATTTGTTTTAAAGTTAATCCTAATTTAGCATCATTACTTGATCCCAATCTATCATGATCTAATTCAACAATAATTTTGTTGTCAGTTTCCTTTTTTATTTGGAAAGATCTTTTTACATAGTTAATTTTATTTTCATCGTTTAGTATAAATACTTTTTCAGATGAACCTCCTATAAAAGCTACATCCCATTCATCTAATCCATTTAAAGTATTGTTTTCTATAAATTGTCGGATTGCATTTTTATCAAAATTATTTAATATTGATATTTCTATATTATCTAAAAACTCTAAAATTAATTTTTTAGAAACCCCTTTACACATACATGTACTTGATTTAGATTCTTCATTTTGCTTTTTAAATATACCTCCTTGAGATTCTATTTCTTTTATTAATGCTTTTATATATTCTTTATTTTCTTTATTTTTATTAATGTCTGAATATACATATGGTGTTTCTAAAACTGTTTCACTTAATGTAATAGCTCTTTTTATTGTATCTGCAGTTCTCATTTTATTTCTAGCTGTTATTAACAAACTAGTTATGTCTGACCTAACCCTTATTCCAAAATCTTTTGGTGTAAGATTTGAATTTTGATATTTTTTTATATCATCTCTTAATTCATCCGTTGCTTCGCTTATATGCTTGTACCAACTAAAACTTTCATCACTCATCCATATTCTACATAAGTCATCATATTTATTTCTATATCCGAACCATCTTCCCATTTGCATTAAGGTGTCATACATTTTTGAATTTCTACAAAAATAACTTACTATTAGTCCTTCTAAAGTTAATCCTCTAGACAAACTTAATCCGCCAATTGCTATAACTCTTAATCCATCTTCATATTCATCATAATCTAAACTTACATTACTTTTTTGGTTTACTAATAATACTTGTATTGGCGCAATAGATTTGTATATCATCTTTTGAATTTCTATCCAATCAAATCCACACTTACTATATTCTTTGTCAAATGTATCTTTTAATTCTTTTATCCGATTATCCTTAATAGCTTCATTTGTATCTAATTTGCTAAATATTTTCACTGAATATTGTATAGACTTAAGATAAGTATTAACCAAGTTTAATATTTGGCTTTGTATTTCGTTAAATCTACTTAAATTTATGAGCATAGACCTATGTGCTTGTCCGTCCCCTCTTAAATCCCTAATTACATTTGCTAAAACAAAGACTCGTATAGATTCTTTTAAATCTTTAGGGATGCTTAAAACACAATAATCTTTCTTGTGTGCTATCGGTATATCATCTTCAAAAAATTCTAAATCTATTTCTCTACACATTTCTTTATATTTTCCAAACTCCCCAAATATATCTCTAGCTCCAATATAATTACTTGGCGGATTTAATGAATATATATAATCTTTTGGAAATAAATCTTCTTTAAGCATATTATCATTAGTTTCAGGATCTATAAATATATTTGCAAACGGAGTTGCTGTAAAGCCAACATAACTAGCTTTTGAAAATTTGTTTAATAATTCTCGTATTTGTTTATTTATTGATGTTGGATCCTTATCTTCATCATTCGTATTGATTGATGCATTATCTGATTCATCATCTATCATTAATAATGATGTATTTATTTGCCCATCACCACTAGACTTATTAAAAGTTTTAAGCCATTTATTTAAATTTTTTAAAGTTGAAACATTTTTCTTAACTACAAATACTATAGGTCTATTTAAACTTTTTAAATCAAGTGCTACATTTTTAGCAGTTTGAATTTTAAAGTCATTTGTTTTTGTAGTTAACAATATAGGAGTTATTTCTTCATTGCAATATTTTCCCACCCCTATTATGTTATCATTTGAATCTTGTTTTGTAATAGCATCACTATCTATTCCTATAAATCCTTCATCTATCCTCATCTGAGTTTGTTTTCTAAGTTTTTCTATAGTTCCTGTTAATACTACTACTGCTTTATATCCAGCATCTGCTGCTTTACATATTAATCCTGTATAATTTGATGTTTTTCCAGATTGAACATCTCCTATTATTAGCCCTCTTCTTTGAAATTTTTTATTTGTACTTGGATCACCTAATAAATCTGTTAATGAATCTGATATAGCATCCATTGTATCTACAACCATTTGCGGAAAATGTTTATCCTTTATTAAATATTTTCTATATCTATCCCAATATTTCATATCCAATTCAGATTTTTTATTTAAAAACCATTTCTTATATCTATAAGGGTTTTCTATAACATTGCCTATGTGCATTTTAATCGAATTATTAGCCATAACAATATTTCTTATATCTAATATATCGTCTTCGCTTAAGACATTAAACATAGGTAATGTTTTAAATTGATTTATTAAATCATCAATATCCTCGTCTGTTGTATTTTTTTTCTTCTCTATTCCGCTAATAATACAATTATAAAATGTATCTTTCATTTTTAAAATTCTCCTAATTCTTTTTTTAAATTCTCTAACATATTTATTAAGTCTTTATCAAAACAGTATGGTTGCGATTTTATAAAAATATTTAATATGTTTTTATAATCTAATCCATTATTTTTTGCATAATCTATTTGATTCTTAATTTCTAAATAAGCTTCTTTAGTTTCCTTATTTATTTGCTTTTTCACATTTCCTTTACTTGCATCTATGTAAAATGTATTTGTTGGAAAATTGTTTTCCAATTGTTCAATCAATTGATCTAATAATTTTATTTGATTCTTATCTAAAGTATTCTCTAACAATTTTATTTGCGGAATATTTTTATTTATTTTGTATTCAAATCCATCTCTTAGTTTTATTCTTTCCCAAACATAATCTATCTCAAAACCATTGCTTTCTTTTCTTCCTCTATATGTATGAACTCCTTCACTATTTATGATTGATTCTTGTACTACATTATATAAATTTTTCTTTATTTTGTCTGGTAAATTTGCAGAACTCTTTTTTATATCTATACTCCACATATAATCTAACAAGTTTGATATATCAACTTGCACTCTAGCAAGCTTATTTAATTCATCTTTTCTTTCTAATCTAAACCAGGTTCCCCATATTATAAGTCTTTTATTTCTATATATATAAAATCCTTGTTCATTCTTTAAATTTTCTTTACCTCCTATTTTTTTAATATCCTCACTTGTTAAATGTGAAATATGAGGTAATATATACGGTTTAACTTTAATTTGCTCTCCGTCTACTTTAATAATTCTTTCTCTTCTTAGTTGAGTTTTTTTATTGTTAAGTAAAAAAGGATCTTTTGCTTCTATTAATTCTCCATTTACATATATTTTAACTTTATCACTCAAATATCTATGAAAAACTAATGATACATGCGAAATCATATGATTAATATTTTTTTTTAGTGTTTCAGATAAATTACTTGTAGATTCTTTTATTCTATCAAAATCTTCTAACAATAAGTATGTTCCATTTTTTAAGTTATGTAATTTTTCTATATTGGGAAAATTATTTATTTCATCCTCTCCATATCCAATCAACATCCATGAACCTTGATTTATTATATGATTTAAATCCCAACTATAAGCTGAAATTTTTTTATTTTTTTTACTTACCACTACTAATTTTCTACATTGAGATAATGATGCGGATTTTAATCCTAATCCAAATCTACCCAAATCAGTATTTTTTCTTTTTTCTAAAGGATTTTTACTTCCATATCTCATTGCTTCTTCTATTTCTAATTCATCCATTCCGTGCCCATCATCTAAAATGATAAGCTGAGGATTTTCACCCGGAGTCATTATAATATCAATATTTTTTGCATTCGCACTAATACTATTATCTATTAAATCAGATATAGCTGTTTCAAACGAATATCCTAATGATCTCATAGATTCTATAAGAGCTGGTGCAAATGGTATACTTTCTTTATTAAACATATCTTTCCTCGCTTTAATTCATACAAAATGCTAAATATGTAAATTCTAAAAATTCATAAATTATAATGTTTTAGAATCTAATAGTAATATATCTATATAATACCTTTTATTATGTATTTTTCCTACTATATTTTATATTTTTTTCATAATTTAATGAAATTTAATACTATACACCAAGAAATTTATACTTTATTTGTAAATTAATTTATATTCATATTAAAATTGATGCTCATAATACAATATGATATAATTAAATTATTTTTTAGGAGAAACTCAATGATTAAAATAGCAACAGTATTTAGTGGTATAGGCTCCTTAGAATGGGCTTTAAAAAGACTTCATATAAAACATGAACTTGTCTTTGCTTGTGATAATGGTGGAATCAATATTGAAATTAACGGTGAAAATTACATAAGAAATCATCTAAAAACTATTTCTGATAAAGAGGAACAAAATCAGTATATTGATAATTTATATAGTAAATCTAGAAAAACAAATTTTGTGAAAAAAACTTATTTATCAAATTATGATTTAAATTCTAATAATTTTTTAAATGATATTAGATTTATTGATGGCACTAAGTATAAAAATAAGATTGATTTATTTGTTGGTGGAAGTCCTTGCCAAAGTTTTTCTATTATGGGGCATAGAAAAGGTTTAGCAGATACACGTGGTACATTATTTTATGATTTTGCTAGGTTAGTTAATGAAATAGAGCCTAAAGTCTTTATTTACGAAAATGTACAAGGTATGTTTAAACATGATAATGGAAAAACATGGTTAATTATAAAGGAAACTTTTGAATCTCTTGGATATAAAATATATTTTAATGTTTTAGATGCAAAAGATTACGGAATACCTCAAACCCGTAGAAGATTATTTGTTGTAGGTTTTAAAGATAATTCAGTAGACTTTAAATTTCCTAAACCAATACAACTTAAGTATAAGTTGCAAGATTTTTTAGAAAGTAAAGTTAAATTTGGTTGCTTTAAATCAATTAACGGTAATATATCATTAAATAATATATCTAGTACAATAGAAGAAAAGTACTTTTTATCCAAAGCTGTCCTAAAACATGTCATGTCTCCAGGAACTAAAAATTATTATGTTGAACCTAAAATCGATTTAGAAATAGCTAGACCACTACTGTCATCTATGCATAAAATGCATAGAGCTGGTATTGATAATTATGTAACTCTAAATGGCAAAATAAGAAAATTAACACCTAGAGAATGTTTAAGACTAATGGGATATGATGATAACTTTAAACAAGAAGTGTCAAACACACAAATGTACATACAAGCCGGTAATTCAATCGTTGTTGATGTTATGATGCATTTAATAAAATCAATTTTATTAACTAATGCTCTTATCTAAACTTAAATCTTTATATATATAACGGGTGCCTTAGCACCCTTAATATAATTTTACGTATATTTTAAAATGTTATTTACTTTTTTAATCTTTCAATTAACTCTTTCATATCTAAAGGTAAATCTGCTCTT
>X256_Zander__coassemble_201_pt1 | contig 11173 bp, 10 predicted proteins | sample X256_Zander__metabat2_high_PE_003 | metagenome-assembled genome bin X256_Zander | reverse complement strand
GTATTTGGTTCATTGTATTTTATGGAATTTATTTTTAATTACTTGTAAAGTGGTGCTTAGATAAGTTAACCGATGAATATTTATTTAAAAATAGCGTTTTAAATATCTTTAAATAGTAAACCGCTTAAAACTAGTATTAATTTTTTTAAAAAAACTTGAAAATTATAAAATTATATGATAATATTAAAAAATAGTCGTAAGACTAAATAAAAAAAGAAATAATTAAGATTTACATAGACAATAATTTCTCCGTTTTGAGAACTTATTATTCTATAATAATTTTAATTAATGGAGATTTAAAGATGGCAGATAAAACTTTAGTATGTAGAGACTGTGGAAAAGATTTCATATTCACTGAAGGCGAGCAAGCTTTCTACAAAGAAAAAGGATTCGAAAACGAGCCAACAAGATGTGCTGATTGCAGAAGAGCAAGAAAGCAACAAAACAACAGAAGATAATTAATTTTATCGATAAAAAGCTATGAAGGTTAACTTCATAGCTTTTTGTTTTATAAAAAAGTTAAAATAATTTTAGGGTAGGATTTAATATAAAATTTTTATCAATTTAGATTTAGAAATTTTATTGAAGTTTATATGATAAGCTATAGTTATTTGAATTAATTAATATAAGCAAGCGCATATTAGAAAGTAAATTTTCTAATATGCGCTTGCTTTTTAAATTATATTTCGTTATCAACTTTTACTTGAGGTTTTAATTGAATCATTACAAACGTAATAATAAAACTAATTATAGTAGGTAATAACCAAGAGAAACCTAAACTACTTAATGGAATAAAATTTAATAAATTATTTAACGAATTTATGTTAATCCCAAAACTAGGTAGTCCAGATAAAATACTAAAAATTAAAGAAGTATAAACAGCTACTTTAATAGGGAGCGTATCTTGTATTTTGTATCTTATGAATGTTGTAATTATTATAGTTATTCCAATAGGATACAAAATTGAAAGTATTGGATTGGCTATAGCAACTATTTTATCTACTCCAAACTGTCCAATTATTATTGAGATAACAGTTATAATTATTGCATTAAATTTATAGTTTAACTTACCCTTTGTTAATTTTTCAAAGAAAGATGCTCCTGATGAAATTAAACCTATTGAAGTAGTTAAACAAGCAAGTCCGATTGCTAGTCCTAATAAGTTACATCCAAAAGAACCTAAAATTCTATTAGTTATTTCAATAAGTAGAGAAGTTTTACCTATATTTGAGGGTATTAAAGCAGACGTTTGAGAGCCTAAATACATAAGACCAAAATAAACCAATGATAATCCGATAATTGCTACAATACTAGCCTTGATTGCTATTTTAAATGAATCATTTTTATCATAGCCTTTTGCTTTAATAGAAGTTAATACTATTGATGCAAAAACTAATGAGCCTAAGGCATCCATTGTTTGATATCCTTCTACAAAAGAAGTAGAAAATATGTTGCTTATAGAAGAAATAGAAGGAGTACCTATAGGAAATATTATTCCTTTTATTATAATAGTGCCTAAACATATTAATAATATAGGAGTTAAAACTTTACCTATACCGTCCATTATTTTTGACGGTTTAAATACAAGAATTAAATTTATTATGAAATATATTATCATTCCTACTAATGGAGTTACATGTGGAAATATTGGATATAACGTTAATTCATACGTGGTAGCTGCTGTTCTTGGAATTGCTACCATGGGTCCTATAGCTAAAAATAACATTACTGAAATTATTATAGAAAACCTATTTCCCATAACATTAAATACTTTTTGAAAATCTCCATCACATTTTAAGCTAGCTAGAATACCTAAAAGAGGCAATCCCACAGCTGCTAATGTAAATCCAAAAGAGGATATTAAAAATTCTTTTCCTACTAAATTGCCTAGTGTTGGAGGGAATATTAAATTTCCTGCACCAAAAAATATAGCAAATAATGCAAATCCTATAATTATTGAATCTTTGGTTGTTTTTTTCATATTATCATTTTCCCCCTTGTTTTTTTGAGTATATTATAATGATACTATTATATTTTTAACGATTCAATAAAAAAACACTAATAAAATCATAAAAATTCTAAAAATAAAAGCTATTTTGTGAAAATTTAAAGAGAAAATATACAAAAATTAAGGGCAAAATGTTTAAAAATTATTTAAATATTATAATAGAGAAATATTTACCAATATGTATGTAAATGCCTTAAATAAAGGCATTGAGCTTAGAGTGAAGTTTTTAAAAATTTAGCCTTATTTATGTTAAATTTTTGAAAACTATATTTGATTATTAAATTAATAATTAAAAATAAAAATTTGTATTAAAGTGGCTAATTTTAATAGCCAAATAGGTTAAAAATTTAAAAAAATTCAAAAATTATTATAACTGAATATTAAATTAATAATTTTAATAGGGGTTTATTTTATATATTTTAACTTTAAATTCGCAAATTACTGTTTTTGAAATGCTAAAACCTCTATGATATTATAAAAATGAAAAGTATAGGTTATGGAGTTAACTAATAATCGCTTTAATTAATAGAAGCTAATGACTCCTACAGGATATAAGTGCAATACTTGTTTTACCTGTAGGGGTTTTTATAATTTTTAAGCGCAATTAGAATTTAATTTACAAATAGGTGGAGGAATTTATAATGCAAAAATTTTTATTAATACTTATAGTAGGGTGTGGAGGATTTATAGGAGCAGCAGTAAGGTATATTATTTCTATTAATTCTGTTAAAGTTTTTGGGGCCGATTTTCCTTACGGCACTTTAATTGCTAACATAATAGGTGCAGTAATAATAGGTTTAGTAATGGAATTAAGTTTAGATAGTGCTATAATTACACCGAATATAAGATTATTTTTAACAACTGGTATGATGGGTGGACTTACTACTTTTTCAACTTTTTCTTTTGAAACGGTCTCTATGATAATGAATGGTAGTTTTATTATATGTGGTGTTAATATAGTTCTCAATCTTGGACTAAGCTTAATTGGAATTGTTATAGGACAATTTATTGCTAAATTAGTGTGAACTAACTCTAAGGTGAAAATTTATAACATGTTTAATGATAAAAGATTACTTAGATATACCATGAATTATTTTTAAATTAAGATTAATGAAATTATACATTTAAAATTACACATCATTGGAATTAAAGTTATTATGAGTCGTAATTTAAAAATGTAATTTGATTGTTAGAACATATATATACAAAAAGTTAAGAGGTGATTATTTTGCAAAAAGAATGTAATGGAAAATTCTTAAAAATATTTATTGATGAATCCGATAAATGGAAGGGACATCCGTTATCTACAGCTATAATGAAAGAACTAAAAAAATATAACTTATCAGGTGCTACAATAATAAGAGGAGTAGAAGGTTTTGGACAAGGGCATAAGATACATACAGAATTTATAGAAGTTTTATCTAGAAATTTACCAATAGTTATGGAAATTATTGATGAAGAAGAAAAAATAGATAGTATAATAGAAGTTATAGGACCTATGGTAGAAGAGGGGGCAATAGCTGTAATAGATAATGTAAAACTTATAAAGTGTATAAAACAATAAATATAAAACGAATTTTGAATACAGTATTTTTAAGAGTATAATATTTTTACTTTTTAAAATGCTGTATTTTTATATAAATTTTTAATGTTAAATGTAGGTTAAGTACAAAGGGAAAAGAATATTACTAAATTTACTATATTATACTAAAAATATAGTTTGGGCATGAATTTTAACAATTCCAATAACGGCAATAAGAGCTAGGATTATAGTCACTATCTTAAAGTTATTTATATCTATGTAAAATATAAATAAAATTTTGAATAAATTTTAACTTTTTTAATTTTACATAAATTGTATTGAAAACATTATCATGAATATGTTAAAATTGTTTCAAGGAATAAATAATTAGTTAATTAGTTGTTAAAAATGTAGTGAAATATAATTAAACGTACTCAAATGTCTCTAAAAATTTAGAAAGGAAAAAGTTTTAAAAAATATATATTAAATAAGACTTGCATAGAGTAAGTAAAAATCATCTAAAATCAGTATAATTTATATGTATTTTTAGAACTAGGAGTTAGTATGATTACCATAATGGCTATAAAAATAATGCCAAGAGGCAAAGCAGCACCTGAAGTACAAAGTATTCTTACAGAGTATGGGTGTATAATTAAAACTAGATTAGGACTTCATGAAGCTACAACAGAAAGTTGTTCTCAAACAGGATTAATTTTATTACATTTAATAGGTGATGATAAAGAACAAATAAATTATTTAAATAATAATTTAAATAACATAGATGGAGTTGTAGCTAAAATATTAGAATTATAAAAAATTAAAAATGTTTTTAAGTAAATATTATAATAAAAAAAGCGCTTAATTTACTTTATTTTATGGTGAGTTCTATTTAATTAAGAATGTTAAAATAGAATTTAGCACAGAATAAAGCGAATGTAAGTGCTTTTATGTTTTATATGATAATTTGTTTTAAGTTTAGTTAAACAATATAAAGTACATTTAATTTAAGAGATTAAAGAATATTCGATCTTGAAAAAAATGGAATATATGCTAAACTGAAAATAATATTAACTTTTAGTAAAAGGAGGGATTTATGGATCTTAATAAAAGAAAAGATTTAATATTAAAGGGTGATATGTATAAAGTTTTAATTACTTTATCAATTCCTATAATACTAAACAATATAATTCAAACCTTATACAATTTAGCTGACGGAATTTGGGTTAGCAAAATTGGTTCTACACAATTTGCTGCAACTTCCTTTGTTTGGCCAGTAAATTTTCTTTTTATTTCATTAGGAATAGGCTTATCAATAGCAGGTACTTCTATTTTGTCTCAATTAATAGGCGCATCAAAAGAAGAGAAAGCAAAAAAATATGCAAAAAATTTAGTTGCAATATCACTAATAGCTTCCATAATTTTTGCTATTGTAGGATATTTATTAACTCCATATATAATAAAAATTATGGGTGCAACAGGAGATTTAGCATACTACAGTAATATATATTTAAGAATAACTTTTCTAGACATACCATTCATGTTCTTATTTTTTAATTTTAACTCAATATTAACAGCTCAAGGAAATACATTAACCCCAACTATATTAAGTGGAATAGGTGCAATATTAAATGTAATATTAGATCCGATATTTATATTTACTTTTAAATTAGGGATAGCAGGTGCTGCTATAGCTACATTAATTTCTAAAGGAATTTTAGCGTTAGTTGTAGTTTATATATTATTTAAAGGAAAAGGGTGCATAAAACTAAACTATAAAAACTTTAAATTTGATAGAAATATAATAAATAAAATAATTAAAGTTGCAATACCATCATCGTTAGGTCAGTCTGGATCTGCTCTTGGATTTATGGTTTTAAATAGTTTTATAGCATCTTATGGAACGGCTACTATGGCTGCTTTCGGCATGGTTAATAGAGTAACATCATTAGTTATGCAACCGGCAATGGGGGTTGGTGCAGCACTTACAACTATAATAGGGCAGAATATTGGTTCAAATCAAGTAAATAGAGCTAAAGAGGGCTTTATAAAGTCTATGAAATTTACTATAATATTTTCAATAATAGGTTGTGCGCTTATGTTATGGCAAGACAATTTAATAATTAATTTCTTTATGCAATCAAAAGATGATATGGAAGTAATAAATCAAGGAATAACCTATCTTAAATATATATCATTTTCAATGCCTTTAATGGGAATATTTAGTGTTTTACAAGGAGTCTTTCAAGGGTCAGGACATACTAAATATTCAATGTATATGGAGATTGGTAGACTTTGGTGTGTTAGATTGCCTATGATATTGTTATTTAAATATCTAACTGATGTTGGGTCAACAGGAATCTGGTTTTCTATGAGTTTTAGTAATCTAATAATATGTATATATGGATATATGATTTATAGAAAAGGTGCATGGGAAACTAAGATAATAAAAGATGATAAGAGTGAAGAATGTACAAAACCTATTTAATTTTACTTAGGAAAGAGGAATTTTATGAATATACAAATATTTGGAGTTAAGAAATGTTTTGATACAAAGAAGGCAGAAAGGTTTTTCAAAGAAAGAAATATAAAATATCAATTTATAGATTTTTCTTTGAAGGGATTAAGTAAAAGAGAATTAGAGTCTGTTAGAATTTCATTGGGTGGAATAAATAAAGTTATAAATGAAATATCTAAAGAATATAAAAAATTAAACATAGCATTAATAAGAAGTAATGAAATGAAAGAAAAAATACTTTTAGAAAATACAGGACTTTATAAAACCCCAATAGTAAGAAATGGAAAAAAGGCTACGGTAGGCTATGATATTGATGCGTGGAAAAGCTGGATAGAAGAGGATAATAAATAAATTAAAGTTGATCTAATTTTAAAATAGCAAAGTTGTACTATTATAATAATATAACTTTGCTATTTATTGATTATTAATAAATAAGATTATAAAAAATAGAAAAGAAAGAATGTATACGATTAATTAATATGGTATAATGTAGAAAAATAAAATATGAGGTGAACAAATGCTGAATAGATTTCAATTAAAGTTTCTAATGCTTATTTTAATGTTATTAGACCATATAGCTTATTTCATACCAAGTGCACCTCAATGGTTTCATTTGGTTGGAAGAGTTGTTGCTCCAGTGTTTTTTTATTTATTAGTTGAAGGATATTTATATACTAAAAATAAAAGCAAATATAATAAAAGGCTATTGATAGCTGCTCAGATAATGTTTTTAGGGAATACTATATTGTCATTTATATTACCTAAAACCGTAAATGATAAATGGCAAGTCTTGGATATTGGAAAAAGAGTAGAATCATCTTTAATTGAATATATAGTGCTCGCTTGTATTATAACAATTACAATAGTATCTATATATTATGTTTGTAAGCAAAAAGAATTGAGAAATAAAGTAGCGTTAATAATGGCTTTTTTATTAGTATTAAGTAATTTAGTTTTACGAAATTTATTTAAAGGTCAATTCTTATTTATAAACAACATATTCTTATCAATGGCATTTTCTTTAAGTATGTTAAGGGGAATAGACTCTTATAAGGAAACTAAAAATTCAAAAGGAGCAGCACTTGCTGGATTAGCTTTTTCATTTTCAGCATTTACGGAAGCGTTAACTATAGGACCATTAATGGTTTTAATTTTTTACTTTTTTAAAAAGGAAAAAGTAAAAATGGCTATCTATTATGTTTTATTATCTTCTATATTCTTATTTGGAATTAGTGGAAAAGCTATGATAAATGACCCACAATGGTTAATGGTATTTGCAATTATATTTATATTCTTATATAACGGAAAAAAAGGAAAAGATCTAAGATACCTTTTTTACATATTCTATCCAGTACATATATGGTTATTGTATATTATAAGTTATTTTTTTACTTAGACTTTAATTAGCATATAGAGCTTTCAAAAACTTGTATTTGAAAGATATTGCTAAAAGTCAATAAATAGTTATATATAAGTTCTAATAATAAATCTACATTTTTAAATTCACGCTTATATGACTTTTAAGTTATAGTAGTTAAAAGTTTAAATGTAAATTCTTTTTTAGAACATATATATTAAAAAACTTAGATTATGTATAGAATTTCATATTATACATATTTATTAAGAAAATTGTAAGCCTTTAGCTTTGAGGTAGTTTAACATAGAATATATAAGTCATTAACGTTTTTAATAAAATTAAAATATTAATGACTTATAATCTATTTAAAAATTTGATTAAGTGAATTACCGTCGGTACCTTTAAACTCAAAGTTTAATATTTTGCTAATTGTTGGTGCTTCATCAACTAAATTCATTGGCCCTATATTGAAATTTTGCTTAATATTTGGACCAATAGCTATAAAAAATGTTTCGTAATTATTTTTATTAGGAGAATATCCATGAGTTGCTTTATCATATTTTTCAGATACATTTTGAATAACTTCTCCTTCTAAATCATTTAAAAAATAAAATCCATCATTTCCTTCTATCATAAAATCACAGTTTGGATCAGCACCTAAGTTGGAAGCTTCTTTACTTGAAAATAAAGTTTTTATGAAATTGCCATTTTCGGTAGAGAATTTCAAAATTAAATTTTCTACTTGTTTTTTAAGTAAATCTTTATCTGAAGTATTCTTATTTATATAAATATAAGCTGAACCATCACAAGTATTCATATAAACTTTCCAGTTTGAAATAGTATTATCATTATTCTTTTGTAACAGATTTTCTTTTAGAAATAGTTTATTTAATTTAACAACTTTAGAAACGTTTTTAGCACTATGATCACCTAATACTACTATATTAGTTTTTTCTAAAATTTCTTCTTCTCTTAATAATCTTAATAGTTGTCCTAATCTGTAATCATGTCTTAATAAAGATTGCTCAACTTCTTTGGATTTAATTCCAAATTTATGTTTTTGACTATCAACATCTGTTAAATGAACTAAGGTTAAATTAGGTTTTTTATGTTTTAACAAATGTAAGGTTGTTGCCATAGAAAAGTTATCTAAGTTAGGTTGTTTAATACCATTTCTCATATAACCAAATCGTCTATTCATATCAAATTGAAAAAATTTGCTACCATTTAATAAAGAAACTAATACTTGATTATGCCAAGATTTATGTGGAAGAATTTCAGGCATATTAAAATCTATATTTGCTTTTGCTGTTACAGGCCATAAAATACTAGCTGTAGTGAAAGCGTGTTTTTTAGCTAAATCATAAAAAGTTTCTGATTTTATATTTTTTCTAAACCAAAACCAATCACAATTTTTTTTATTAGGTTGAATAAGAAAGTTGTTTGTTATCCCATGATTTTTAGGGTATTTTCCAGTTACTATGGTTGTATGAGCTGGATATGTTAAAGTAGGATATATACTTTTGACATTAAATGAATAAGATCCGTTTTCAATTAAATATTTAAAATTAGGTAAATTCTTAATAAATGCAAAATCGTCTTTTCCAACAGCATCTAATGATAAGATAATACAATATTTATCAATCATTTTAAATGCCTCCTTTATAACTGTTTCTTTTAAATTATACACCAAGAGATAAAATAATATAACATTTCATTGGTATAATATTCAAATGAGATATTATATCTTAGTTTTAATATGTAAAAATGGTAAAAGAGATATAATTAAGAATCATAATATTGTAATTAAATGCAAGAATAATATATATAAATTGCAAAAAAATCATAAAATGTATTGAAAATATATTGTAAATGAATTAAAATACATTATATAAAACTCAAAAATTATTATTTAAAAAAGATTTATGAAAGTTTTTATATAAATCAATTTCAAAAGGAGGTATTATTATGAAAAAATTAACAGGAACTATTAAAATTTTAATAGCATTAGTTTTAGGAATTGTAGTAGGTTTAATTTTAAATAAATTTGTACCTGCATCAGCTAACGAGTTTATTATTAAATGGGGATTTGCACCGTTAGGAAATATGTTCTTAAGAGCAATTAAAATGGTTGTAATACCATTAGTGCTATGTTCGTTAATAGTTGGTACGGCAAGTATTGGAGATATAAAAAAATTAGGAAGAATAGGTGGAAAAACTATATTATTCTATATGACAACAACCGCATTCGCAGTAACAACAGCGTTAATATTAGGAAACATATTAAAACCAGGAGCGGGATTTTCGGGTAATTCAATGATAAATGGTGTAGCTAGTGCAACTGCTCAAAGTGCGAAAGCCCCATTTATAATGGATGTTTTTACAAATATAATTCCTACTAATCCAATAGAATCTTTAGTTAAAGGGGACATGTTACAAATAATATTTTTTGCTATATTATTTGGGGTTGCGGCTACAATTGTTGGTCAAAAAGCTAAACCTATAATAGAGTTTTTTGATAATGTAAATTCAATTCTTTTAAGAATTATTGATATAATAATGAAGGCTGCTCCAATAGGAGTATTTGCATTAATATCACAAGTAATAACTTCTCAAGGTACAACGGTATTACTTTCTTTAATGAAATATGTTTTAGTTGTTATCTTAGGATTAATGGTACATACTTTTATAATTTATGGTGGATTATTAAAATTAATAGCTAATTTAAGTCCAATTAAATTCTTTAAGAAATTTTGGAGTGTTATGCTATTGGCGTTTTCAACATCAAGTAGTAATGCTACAATTCCAGTTAACATAGAAACTTGTAACAATAAAATGGGTGTTGCAGATAAAATATCATCATTTACAATACCTTTAGGAGCAACAGTTAATATGGATGGTACAGCTATCATGCAAGGTGTTGCTGTAATGTTTATTGCTCAAGTATTTGGAATAGAGCTAACATTCAATCAACAACTAATGGTTATTTTAACAGCTACATTAGCATCAATAGGAACTGCAGGAGTACCAAGTGCTGGTGTTGTTATGTTGACTATGGTTCTTCAACAAGTAGGGCTGCCTATAGAAGGTGTTGCGTTAGTATTAAGCGTTGATAGAATAGTAGATATGTTTAGAACAACTACTAATATAACAGGAGATGCTATATGTACAACTATAATAGCTAAGTCAGAAAAAGATATAAACTTAGATGTTTATAATGATAGAGAAGATGAAGACAATGATGAAGAGCTAGCGATGGCTTAGATTTTATTTAGTTTAATAGTGAAAAGGGGCTGTATCAAATTGATTTCTAATCAATTTGATACAGTTCCTTTTTTGAGCTAATATCTAGGTTTATTTTGATATAGCCCTTTTTTTACTTGTAAATTTTATGGATTTTAAACATTTTTAATTAAAATGTTTAATTTTGAAGTATATTGTTTAAATATACATATCCAAGCGTATCTATATTAATAAATTAAAGAATAATTGAGTTTTTGTAAGTAAATATAGAATAAAATTAAAAAATAGTCTAAAATATAATAATAAAATAGAAAAAATATAGTAAGATAAATCTCGTTCCTAAGAAATAAGTTCAACGAAAAAGATTAAAACATTAAAAACTTTAATTTTAAATAAACTTCTAAAAGAAGTTGTTGACAATACTTAATAGGAATGTTAAACTTTAAAAGTCGCTTGAGCAAATGCGGATTATTAAAAACATTTTTTAAAAGGAATTAAAAAACTTTAAAAAAGATGTTGACAAGATTC
>X256_Zander__coassemble_200_pt1 | contig 11180 bp, 5 predicted proteins | sample X256_Zander__metabat2_high_PE_003 | metagenome-assembled genome bin X256_Zander | reverse complement strand
TAATTTTAAACCAAGATTCTGTCCCTGGTGGATTATAGATTGGAGAACTTGAAGTTGGAAAATTAGTTATCACAACCATATTAGGATCTTCACAATCTAGCTTTATAATATCTTCAAATTCAAATATTGTATCAACAAAAACTTGCATAAATAAATCAGCAATGCTATTTCCAGATATATTATAACTCTTCTTTTGAATTGTTCTAGTAGAATTAAATAGTGTCATCCTAAAGTAATTTTCACCACCTAGTTCAGCAATTTCTCCAGTGGATAAAACTAATAAATTTTTATGATATATATCAAACTGTATAATGGCTACAGGGTCATTGAATAAATTATTTAATAATATTGAATTTAAAAGTGTATTTGTAACTATACCAGTTGTAGTTATTTTAAAACTTTGTTTAGTATGACTTATCATATTATAGGCATTATTTTGACTTGGATAATTTGTTAAAATTACTTTAGGTTTTTGAGAAAAAGCTAAACTTATTATATTGTCATATTCAAAATTAACAGCATTTAATGTATTTCTAAAAGTATTAGCATTCTCCTGTCCATTTATATTACCATTTGCTACTATAGATTCAGAAGATATTAGTTCAAAATTAAATACAGGCAAATTTGAATTAGCATTACAATTATTAGATAATGATGTAACTATAAGCTTTTGATTATTTTTATCAAATTCAACACTTGCCATATTTTCTTCAGTATCATAAGTTTTAAATAAAAAAGTATTAGATAATTTCTCTATTGAAGGTAGCGGTTGAGTTAATTCTAATCCATTTTGTGTTATTTTAAACCAAGACTCTTTTCCAATGGGGTGATATATTGGAGTAGTTTGAGTTGGAAAATTGCTTATTTCAACCATAAGAGGTTCTTCATACTCTAATTTTATAATATCTCCAAATTCAAATTCTATATTGTTGAATTTATCTTTTAAGATGTTTCCGTTACTATTTCCTGATACGTTACCAATTTGTTTTTGAATTATTCCAGAAGAGTTATATAAGGTTAATACAAAATAATTAATACTTCCGTTATTAGTAATGTTGTTAGTAGAAAGCACTAATAAGCTTTTATACAAAATATCAAATTCAATATTTGATATTTTTTGATTGTTTGAATTATTTAAGATTATCATGTTTGAAAGAGTGTACGGCATTATTCCTTGTTGAGTTATCTTAAAACCTTGATGGTGACTATTTATCATGAAATATTTGGAACTTATATTTGGATAATTACTCAAAAATAAATTTAATGCATTATCAAACTCTAATTTTATTAAATCTCCAATTTTAAAAGCTCTACCAATTAAGATATTCTTGAAATTATTAGCATTTTCATTGCCACCTATACTTGCAGAATTTTTAAGAGTTATTTCATCAGAAGCTAACAGTTCAAACTTAAAGGCTATTTGAATGCTAGCATTGTTATAAGAATTTCCATTTGATGAAACTATTAATTTAAGGTTTGACTTATCAAACTCTATTTTTGTCATTTCTTCATTAGGAGAAGAAGCATAAAATATAAAAGCGGTAGGGAATATATCTATTGGCTTTGGTGGTATAATAGGCTTAATTCCATCTTCACTTATTATAAAGTCTTCAGTATTTTCTAATGGAGTATAACTTTCGCCATCATTTGGGTAGTTAGATATTAAAACTTTATTTTGTTCTTTATACCTTAGAGTTATAGTATCTTTATATTCAAAGTCTTGATTATTTAAAAGGTTTGCAAAGCTAATAGCTGATTCATTCTCTTTTACTTGAACTTCTTGCTTTATAGTTCCATTAATATTTTTAAGAATTAAAGCAAAATATTGATTGTCAGAAGATTTTAAAGTTGATAAGGCTCTAGTAGATCCTACAGAAAACTCTTTTAGAGTTGTATTAAATCTCACCATTGAAAGAAGGTGATTGTTCATATTACTAAAAATTATTTTATTTTTAAGATAGTTATATTGGGATATTAGTCCGTTTGCGGTTATTATGAAACTATCTTCTTGTGAAAATAGATTTGAAGTGTCATTTAAATTTGGATAATTAGATATTAAATTTCTTTCATTTTCTATACCTTTTATAATTATAATATCATTATAAACAAAAGATTTATCATTCAGTATGGTTTTAAAATTATCTGCATTTTCATTTGCTTTTACAGAAACCTGTTCTTTAATATTTCCGTCAGGGCTTTTAATAATAAAAGTAAAATAGTTTTCATCTTTAAATAAAGGATTAGAGATTATACCAGTAGATGTTACCACTAACTTTTTTTCGGGTGCATTAAATGTTATAGTTGCAACCTCATTGTTTGAAGCACCTCTAAAGGTTATTAAAGTGTTTAACAGCTTAAATGACACTAAGCCTTTTTCTGTTATTGTAAATTCTTGAGAAGCATCAGATGGGTTATAGGGTGGTGTTGTAAAAGGAAAATCAAAGATTTCAACTAAGTTTTTATCAGAATATTCGAGAGTTAATGTATCTCCAATAAAAAAACCTCTAAAAATATTAGAAGGTTGGAAACCAACTTTAATTACATCTCCAGTATCACCTTTATTTATTGTTCTTTTTGATATTCTATCTGGTTCATTTACAGCTGTTACTTTGAAAGAGAAGTAATCGGAATCATTATTTATAATTCCAGTCGAATAAGGTTCTATATAAACATAATTAGATGATAAATTATCAAAATAAATAAATAAAACTGTTGAGTTATCTTTATTTTTCAATCTTATTTTGTTAAATTTTAAAGGATGTGTTTTTATAGAATCTTGTTTTATTTCTAAAAACTCAGGCTCTTCTCCTATTTTATATTCGGTTTGGTCTTTATAATTTGTTATTACAATTTTGTTACTTGATATATTTGATAATCTTAAAATATTAAGATTAAGTTCAGGAATATTGCTAACATTAGTATTTATCAGGGTGCCATCTAAATTACTACTAAATGATAAGGCAGTATCTTTTGTTAAAATGCGCTGAATAAGAATTGGGGCAAGATAAAAATATTGTAGATATTCAACATACGTTCCATTAGGTGGATTTGTATTTGTAGAGATAGCATTAGTGGATGTAGAAATAATTGTAATATTATTAGTATTAGCGATAAATGGTTTAATAAAATATATATTTGACATTTCTTTATTATTTTGATTAAGAATTTCTATTTTATTTTTAAATGCTATATCTATTAACTTAGAAGGTTTTATTAAGAAAATATTGAAGTCTTCAATAGGAATATAGGTAGCCCCTTTAGTTGGGTAATTTAAAATTTTAATTTTATTTTTATCTTTATAAATAAGAGTTAAGCTATTTTCTTCATAAGAAAAGCTTTGAAAATTTATTTTAGATTTAAAGGAAGTTCCATTTTCATTTGAATTTAGAGAGGTTTTTATTATATCTTTTCCATTTTTATCTTTTAAAATAAGAGTTAAGTATGGTTCAGTTGAAGATAAGTCTGGAATTGTTCCTGTTGAAGAAATTATGAATAATTGCCTTGTTTGAACAAATTGTATACTCAAAACTTCATTGTTACTTTTAGAAGTAACTATAATTTTATTAGGAGACAAAATAGAAGTTATTCCATTTGAAGTTATAACAAAACGTTCAGTGGTTAATTTCACAGACATATTATAAGTATCACCTATATTTGGATAATTGATTAGAATTGCTTTAGAAGGATTAAGATAAGTTAAATCTATAAAATCTCCAAAGGCAAAAGCTTTATTATTTAATATGTTTTTAAAATCATCGGCAGTTTGGTTGCCTTTTATAATTTTTGAAATTTTAATAGTTTTTCCATCAGAAGCAATTAACCTAAACTCAAAAGCAATTTCATTAGGATTAGAGCCATAGGATAAACTAGTTGATGAAACAATTAATTTCATATTTGCTTCATCAAATTCAATTCGCATCATTTCTTGGTCAGTATCTTTAATCTTAAAGATAAAAATAGTAGGAAATTTTTTTTCAGGTAAGGGTATAGGAGTTTGTTTGGCATTATGTGCAAATAAAAATAAAGTTATATTTTGACTTATAGTTGTTTCATTTAAAGGCAATATAAACGCATTTTCAATACAAGGATATACACAATAATAATTTGTACGTAAATCTGCATTTTCATCAATAATTATATAGGTGCTAAAAGGAACAGTAAACTTAATAGAATGCATTTTATTATAAAGTGTTTCTGAGATATAAATTATATTTTCATATATATTGCCTGATAATAAAAGAAGCTTTCCAGTAAGCTTTAAGCCTTGAATATTTGTCATATTAGAGTATGGCGTTTTTATTATTTTAGTTGAAGTTATTTTAATATTTAAATATACTTTTGCTATAGATTTTACACTAGGTTTAGTAGGCGGTATTTTTAATTTTTTACTTAAAGTTATTTGAGTCCATGATTTATCTTTAAATTCATTTATTTTTTCATTAAACTTTGGTATATCACATAAACCTATAATTTCATAATTATTAGTATTTAAAGGACATTTACATTTCATTATATTCTCCTTTAATTATCTATAGAAATAGAATTACAATTATATAATATGCTTAAAATTTATCAATATTTCACAAAAATAATCTAACTAGTAACGTAAAAAATTATAGGCATTTAAACTACAATATTTAGATAAAGTATAAAATAGATTTTTATTTATTTTAAAGCAAATAGGTTATTATCTTCTTTTATAATAACTTTAATAGTATCTATAATAAAATAAAGTTTCTGCATAAAATTTAAGCAGAAACTTTATAATAAATTATGTATACTTTATTTTAGTATTAAAAATTATAATTAAATAATTTAAATATGTAGAACTAAATTAAAAATGTTACTTTAAGCAAGTTTCTTTATGAAAATCTTTTAATGTATTGATTTTATCAACTACTTCTTCAAATAAAGATAGAGTTACACCTTTATCGTCTTTTTTTAGATCTGTTAATTTTTCTATAACAGAATCAAATAATTCCATAGTATAAAAATCATATACGAACTTAGATTTCATTACTTCTATAGCTTGCATGTTTTCTAATGACACATTATAACCAACTAATGATTTAATACTAGTCTCTAACCATGCTAAGTCTTCATATGGTTCAACTCGTAATAAATTTTCTATTTTTAAATCTACAAAACTCATAAAAAAATCCCCTCTTTTTTGTTAATTTGATATAAACATTATACATCAATAAACGTAAAATTAAATATGGGACTTAGAGTAAAAAATTTAATTAGATGGAAATAACTTAGAAATTTAAGGATTACTTAATAAATATAGTAAATAACATAAAATTAAAAATAAAAAGCTCTAAGCTAAATTTTGTGCTTAGAGCCTTTTGTAGGAATTCAAAATCAAATTATATTTAGGGGGACGAGTATATTTATATACTGTCCATTTTTTAAAAAGTTTAATCAATTAAATATAATTTTTTTAAATTTTACTGACTATTTTAAAGTTTAAATAGCATTTTTAAAGCTACTGCAAGACTCATTGTGACAAATACAGGTTTTATTACTTTAACTCCTTGTTTTAATGCCATTTTTGCACCTAAAAGTGAACCAAACACCATAAATAAAGCACAAATAAGCCCTACTTTATAATCTATACTTTTACTTAATGCAAAAGTGATTAGAGATGCTATATTAGATGTAAAGTTTAGAATTTTTGCATTACAGTTTGCTTCTATGAAGTCAAATCCAAATATCCCTATAAATCCAAAGATTAAGAAAGAGCCTGTACCAGGACCAAAGAAGCCATCATAAAATCCTAAAACAAAACCGAATATAAAGCCTATAATCATTTTGGTTGAAGTTGGCTTTTTAAATGTTGATTTAATTCCTATATTTTTAGAGAATAAAGTATAAACTCCAACTAATAATATTAAAATCATAACTATTCCATTTAAAAAGCTTTGGTCTATAAGTAATACAGTTTTTACACCAACTACTGCACCTATAAAAGTAAATGGTATTATGTATTTTATTAAAGAAAAATTTATTTTGCCACTAAATATAAACTTTATTGAGGCAGTAAGAGATGAAGTTGTTGCAGCTAGTTTATTTGTCCCCAAAGCTAAATGAGGTGGTAGACCAAACATTAAGAATGCAGGAACACTAATAAGTCCACCTCCACCAGCAACACTATCAATAAAAGCTGCTATAAAAGCAATTATGCACAAAAATATAAAATTTCCTTCCATTAAATAAATCCCCCTTATATATAAAACATGTAGATTATCATAGCAAATATTAGAATAAATTTCAATTTGATTAATTTCTAATATACAAACTGTTAAGTTTATATAAGAATAGTTAATTTCTTTTAAGGAATATTGAACATTAGGGATTATTTTAATTGCTTAAACTATAATAATAGTTAAGAGTTCAATATGTTTTTTAAGCATAAATAGATATTGTTTTTAATGTTTATATTTAATATGGCATATAAGTAAAATTAAAAATGAAAGGAAGTGGAATCGGTAGTCTTTTATACGAGTTATAATTATAAAGTTTAGGCTATCTAACATTTTATGAGTGAGTTAAATTCTAAAAATAGTAAAAAGCTATCACTTTTTGGTTTTTTCACTTTTACTTCAGCTATGGTTATGAGTGTATACGTTTATCCTACCTTTGCAACGGCTGGATTTAGTTTAGTATTTTTCTTAGTGTTAGGAGGTATTTTGTGGTTTATTCCTGTAGCTCTTTGTTCAGCAGAGATGGCAACTGTTGAAGGATGGAAAGATGGGGGTATTTTTACATGGATAAGTAATACATTAGGAGAAAGATGGGGGTTTGCAGGTATATTTCTTCAATGGTTTCAAATTACAATAGGATTTATTCCAATGCTTTATTTTATATTAGGAGCATTTTCATATGCTTTTAACTGGCCTGCATTAAATGAAAATCCTATTATAAAATTTATTGCAATGCTAATAGTGTTTTGGGGAGTTACTTTTTCGCAATTAGGGGGAACTAAATGGACTGTGAAAATTGCGAAGATAGGTTTTATATTTGGAATAGTAATTCCTATAATATTATTGATATTTTTATCTGGAACGTATTTATTAAAAGGAAATCCTATAGATTTAAATATAAGTTTAAAAACAGCTTTTCCTAACTTTAAAAACATTAATACTTTAGTTATTTTTGTTTCATTCCTTTTATCTTATGTAGGTATTGAAGCTTCTGCAACCCATGTAAATCAAATGGAAAGTCCTAAAAGAGATTATCCAATAGCGGTTTTAATGTTATGTGGAGTTGCTATGTTATGTAATACAGTAGCGGGACTTTCAATAGGAGCCGTTGTACCAGTTGACAAACTAAATTTAAGTACAGGAGTTATACAGGCTTTTCAATATTTATTTAATTATTTTTCTAAAGGTTTAAATTGGGCAGTTGTAGTAATTTCACTTATACTTCCATTGAGTACAATAGCAAAGGTAAGTACTTGGATAGTAGGACCTTCAGAGGGAATTTATTTATCAGCTAAAAAAGGTTTGCTACCTAAAATATTTACAAAAGTTAATGAACATAATGTTCCAACTCCATTAATTATGGTGCAAGGAATAGTTGTTAGTATATGGGCAGCTATTTTAACATTAGGTGGTAAAGGAAACAATCTATCATTTTTTATTTCAGTTTCATTAACAGTAGCTATTTATTTGGCTGCATACTTAATATTTTTTATAGCTTATTTTGTTCTTGTTTTTAAACATGGAGATTTAAAACGAGCTTATCAAGTTCCAGGAGGAGAAATTTTTAAGGCTATAGTTGCGGGCATAGGATTTTTAACTTCTTTATTTGCTTTAGTTATATCATTTTTTCCACCATCACAATTTAACACTCAAAGCGAAGCTAAAACTTATGAAACTATTCTTATAATAAGTTTTATTATTGGAGTTATTTTGCCTTTTATAATTTATGAATTTCATAGCGATAAGCAATATGTAATAATTAAAAAAATTCGTAATGATAAAAATGAAATTTATAAATTAGCAAATAGGAATTTAGAAGTAATTAAAGAAATTGCACCAACATTAGAGGAGAAGGTTGGAAATGAAGTTAAGAGTATTGAGTATAAGATAGATAAAAAGCATTTAAAACATCATGATGAAGACAATAAATATTAATTAAAAAATTCATTAAACTACCACTCCTTTATGGTGTGGTAGTTTGTAATTAACCTACATATATTTTCACTTTAAGTGCTTTTAACACAACATTTATGTCAGTAAACATCATAGTTTGGTCATCATCTGTTCCAGAAAAAAATAGACCGATAATTTCATTTTTTTTGTTTAATACGACACTTCCGGAATCTCCAGATTTATTTATAATGCTAGCTCTAATTTGGTTTTTAAATAAAGCAAATTTACCTCTTGGGTTTTTAGAAATAGTTGTTACACCTAAGGTTTCTATTTTTCCTTCAGTCAATCCAGACATGGCACCAACTTTCTTTATTGACAAATCTTTTTCAGGTGTACTTACCCCTTTAACTGCGCCTATATGAGCTATTTTGTTTGAAATTAAGTTTTTATTAGTAATATGAGCAATTGCGCAATCCATATAGTTAGTTTTTAAAAAAGGTTTTAAGTTTCCATATTTTATATTAATAAAATTTGCAAGGGTGCCAATCTGTTCTTTATAAAACTCACTTGAATAATATATGCTTGGTTGATAAATGGGTGATCCTATAGGAATATTATTTCCATCTGCTAGTATATGATTATTGCTTAAAATATAATATTCATTCTTATTATCGATTATATTAGTTACTATACAGCCAATAGTTCCAAGTTTTTTAGTATCTGCACTTACATCATAGCCACCTTCAATAGGGCGTATCATTCCTAGAGTAGGTTCAGATGAATCTGAATTTTTATTTCTAAGTTTTCCTATTTTTATTACATCAGTTTTAATACCCATAAATGTTTTAGGAATTATAGTGTTTTTTGTTAAATAAGATACATCTATTTTATTTTCAACTAAAACATGTATGCAAGGTTCTTTTGTATCGTGACCATTTATATATTTAGAACCATATCCTATAGCGTTTACATTTTTTAGATTTAATAAATAATGATAATAGTCATGTGAGATATTTAAAATATTATTTTTCATATTATTCATATTAAAACTTTATATTAAAGTGTTTATAAAATTAATTTATTCAAAACAAAATAAATACGTTCGTATTAATTATAAAAGTGGTTAATATATCTTTGTGTAAAGATTAAATTTTAGGTTATAATTTTTATTATAGAGATTTTAAAACTCTATAATTTTAGTTTGGTTTACAGAAATACGGAATTATAGTATATTTAAATAATGATTATGGGGCTTTTGTCTTTTAGAAAGAAGGGTTTGAATTATGTCAGATAATAATAAAAAAATTGAAGATATAACAAATGAAATAAAAGAAGCTAAAGAAGAAATTATAGAAGAGTTAAAAGAAGAGAATATAGAAACTAATTTAGATGGAGTTTTAGAGAATGAAGAGGATGTAAAAAAACAGTTATTAAAAGGTGATGATAAAATTTCTAAAAAGAAACAAGGTATTTTAGGAAGGTTTTTTCAAAACTTAATATCACCATTAATAGATCAAACAATATCTTTAGCAATAGCAGTAGCAATATTATTTTTGTTTGATGCATCATTAAAACCATTTGGTTATCATGTAGCGAAAATGGTAGAAATGTTTTTCTTCATATATATAGGTATAAATATTTTATATCCATCAATTATGAAGACAACAAAGCTTAGAGCGACAGTTGGAGAAATTGTTTTAAATAAAATTGAAAAGTAGGAGTCAACGAATGAGAAAAGGAAGCCAATTAGAAGTTAAGATTCAAGATATAGAATTTCCTTCAAAGGGTATAGGATCCCATGAAGGCTTAAAAGTATATGTTAAAAATGCTTTTCCAGGTCAAACTATATTAGGAAGAGTTTCTAAAAAGAGAAAAGATTATATAGAGCTTAAGCCTTTAGAGATTATAGAAAAAGCTGAGTATGAAATAGAACAAAAATGTCCGCACTTTGGAATTTGTGGAGGGTGTTCTTCTCAAAATATCCCTTATGAAAAACAATTAGAGTTTAAATCTGATATGGTTAAGTCTTTATTTGAAGAAGGGGAAGTTCCAACAGGAGAATTCTTAGGAATTGAACCAAGTTCAATTCAATGGGAATATAGAAACAAGATGGAATTTACTTTTGGAGATGAAGAAAAAGGTGGAGAGCTTACTCTTGGAATGCACATGAAGGGTAGAAGTTTTGGAATTATAAACGTTGATAAGTGTGATTTAGTTGATGAAGATTTTAGAAAGATTTTAGATTTAACTGTTAAGTATTTTAGAGAAAAAAATCTTCCTTATTATAGAGTTATGAAAAGAGAAGGTTTCTTAAGAAATCTTATAGTTAGAAAAGCTAAGAAAACTGGTGAGATTTTAGTTAACTTAGTAACTACAACTCAAATAGAGTTTAATTTAACTGAGTGGTTAGAATTATTAAAATCACAAAGTTATCAAGGTGTGTTACAATCAGTTATCCATACAGAAAATGACTCACTATCAGAAGCTGTTATTGTAGATAAGGTAAATGTATTATATGGAACTGATTATATAACAGAAGAATTATTAGGACTTAAATTTAAAATATCACCGTTTTCATTCTTCCAAACAAATTCACTTGGTGCAGAAAAGCTATACTCTATAGTTAGAGATTTTATGGGTTCATCGGACAATAAAACTGTATTTGACTTATACTGCGGAACAGGCACAATTGGTCAAATAGCTGCACCGAGAGCTAAAAAGGTTGTAGGAATAGAGCTTATAGAAGAAGCAGTTGTATCTGCTAATGAAAATGCTAAATTAAATGGATTAAATAACTGTGAATTTATAGCAGGTGATGTTGCTGTTGCTATAAAAGAAGTTAAGGATAATCCAGATATAATTATCCTAGACCCACCAAGAAGTGGAGTACATCCAAAAGCATTAGATTACGTAATTAAATTTAATGCGCCACAAATAATATATGTATCATGTAATCCAAAATCATTAGTTGTAGACTTAAAAGTTTTAGAAGAAGCAGGATACGAAATAGAAAAAACATTACTTAAAGATATGTTCCCAAATACACCACATGTTGAGACTGTGGTTAAGTTGAATAAGAGA
>X256_Zander__coassemble_198_pt1 | contig 11215 bp, 10 predicted proteins | sample X256_Zander__metabat2_high_PE_003 | metagenome-assembled genome bin X256_Zander | reverse complement strand
ATATTATCTTATAATACACAGAGATGTAGTAATTAAATTTACTATATCTTTTTTATTACTTTAAATTTCACTAAAATCTTAAAAAGCTATTCTTTATCTTGTATTTTTTTAAATTTATTTAATATTAAAATCAATTTATTAAATTTTATTTTCAAAAATTAATAATTATTATAAAAATATATTAAGATTTCATCAAATTAAGTCGATTATTAAAATGGATATTTAAAATATAAAAGTAAATTTTTACTATAAAATATAGGAGGACCTTATGAAATTAAACTTTAAATTAAAAGGGCTAAAAGCAAAACTTTTAGTTTCTATTTTACCAGTTGTATTACTTTCTTGTATTATTTTATCTGGTATAAGTTACTATAATTCTAAAAAAGCTTTATCTAAAGATAGTAGTAATTTAATGCTATCTATTAGTAAGTTAGCTTCTGAAAAAGTTAACTGTGAGATTAATGGAACTTTAAAAAGACTAGATTATATATCTGAAATAGATTCTCTTTCTAATCCTAATATATCTATAAATGATAAAATCACTATTTTAAAAAAATATACTGGAAAAAAACATACTTGGATTAGAATAGGATTAGCTCTTCCTAATGGTGATACGATTTATACTGATGGACTTCAAGAGAACCTTAAAGATGCAGAGTATTTTAAACAAAGCTTAAAAACAAAAAATGCAATTTCAAATGTAATGAAAAGTACCTTTAATAATCAATTTATAATTGCATGTTCATCAGCTATACAAGATGAATCTGGAAATGTTGTAGGAGTTTTAATAGGAAGTAGACCTTTTGAAGATTTAAGCAATATGATTAAAGATATAAATGTTTTGAATACTGGCTTTGCTTATATATTAGATAAAGAAGGTAACCCTATAGCTCATAAAGATCCTAAAATTTTAGAACAAGGACATAATCCTATAAAGAATGCTAATATAAACATTCCCGGATCCTTAGCATTAAAAAAAATTAGCGAAAATATGATTCAAGGGAAAAATGGCCTTGGTGAATATGCATTTAACGGAATAGAAAAATATGTTGCTTATTATCCTATTTCATCAACTGGATGGGCTTTAGGGGTATGCGTTAATAAAGCTGATGTTCTTAAAGAACTAAATGTTCTTAAATATAATTCAGCTCTTATGTGTTTAATTATATCCGTATCGTTAAGTATATTATTATTAATAATCAGCAAAAAAATTACTAAAGGATTAAGTATAGCTCAAAATCATATGAATTACTTAGCTTCTGGAAATTTTTCTGTTGATTTCAATCCTACTTTATTAGAAAGTAATGATGAAATTGCATCTATTTTTAAAACTATAAATAAAACTGAAGATTCTATAGGCTCTATGGTTAAAGTAGTAAAAAATTCTGCTAATGAAGTTGAGAAAAATTCAATCAATTTAGCTTCAATTTCAGAAGAATTATCTGCATTAACCTCTAATATATCAGATGCTATAAGTGAAGTAGCCAACGGAACTACAAAACAGGCTTCTGATTTAACTACTATTGTTGGAAAACTTGATGGTTTTGGCGAAGAAATTAATACTACTTATGAATTTATAAGTGAAATAAATAATTTATCTTTAGATATAAATGAAAATTCAAAAATAAGCAAAAAAGATATGACAGATTTAATAAATTCAATAAACACTTTTAATAATAACTTTAATAATTTTGCTAAAGGAATTCAAGATATGAATTCTGATATTAAAAAAGTAAATGAAATTACTGATTTAATAAATGATATTTCAGAACAAACTAATCTTTTGGCTTTAAATGCAGCAATTGAAGCTGCTAGGGCTGGTGAAAGTGGTAAAGGTTTTGCAGTGGTAGCTGATGAAATAAGAAAACTTGCAGAACAAAGTAGAGAGTCATCTCAAAATATATACTCTATAATATCAAATTTATTAAATAATATAAATAATATAGTTAATGAAACAAATAATATGAATTTAGATTTAATTTCTCAAAAAAATTCAGTTGAAAAATCAATGCATTCATTTAATGATATATCACTTTCTTTAGAAGAAATTCTTCCAAAAATAAATAATGCTAGTTTATCTTTTAAAGAAATACATGAAAACAAAGAAAAAATATTAATAACTATAGAGGAGTTATCTTCAATTTCAGAAGAAATTTCCGCTTCAACAGAAGAAATTTCTGCTTCTTCTGAAGAACTGAATAAATCTAGTTCTGATGTAGCAAAAAGTGCTCATTTACTTTCTAAAGAAACAGAAACTATGATTGATCAAGTGAATAAATTCAAAATTAAAGAATAAATTTAAAGGATATATAAGCTTATTTTAAACAAGCCTATATATCCTTTTTTTATATCCTATTTATCTTTCTCATAGAATCTATTATACTCTAATTCATTTGATATACTAATATTATAAATATATGATAAATTTACCTCAGATAAAAATTTGCATTTTAAATCCCCAGTTAATTCAATATTATTTAATAATCCATGATACTCCATAACGAAATCTCTTAAATTAGAAATATCATCATATATATAATAGTTAAGTCCCTTTTCATCTATATTATATTTTTCTTTAACTATTTGATATATAGTACGTCCACCAAACAAATCTGCTAAATATCTAGTATATGCATGAGCTATAATTAACTCTGGATTTGTTTCTGAAATTTCATACATTCTATACATAAAAGATTTAGTTGACATTAACGGTTCAAGTTTTTCTAATTTATCACCTAATAAAAATTTCAAATCCTTCATTATTGAATCTGAACGATAAATTTGTGGTAAAGCAAATTTTTTAACAACCTCATTATCTTTATGCTTTTCTAAGTTTATTTCTATTGTATGATAAACTTCATATAAATTATAAAGATATTCAGCATAAGTATCAACTGTAGCATTACCAGCTAATAGTCTTTTTATAAAACCTGTGTTTTCAGCCATATCATGTAGTTTGCTACTTTCCTTTATATCATCCATAAATTGTTTTTCCATAAATAACATCCCCTTTGTATGTAATATATCAAAAATCTTTTCTTAATTTATAATATATCCCTATTAATTTTTATATTCAAGGGAGATGCTTTATAATTCACAATATACTTATATTCTTTATTACTAATTAATATTTATCTTAATTTAGCTTTACTCTCAAGTTCATCTGTTAACTTAGAATAATTTAATATATATGAAGATATTTCATTGAAATATGAGATTTTCACTCTTAAGTCTGACAATATATCATCAACACCATCTGTGTTATTATTAGCTAAGTCGCCTATTGATATTAATGCTTTAGATATTGCATCCACATTGTTTAAATTTCTTTCAGTTGCATCAAAAGTCTTTTTAACCAAATCATACATTGTGTTTTGGTTATTTAAAATTTCTGATAATGTTTCTTGTGCTTGTGCAGTTAAAACAGTGCCTTTTTGAACCTCTTCACTAGCACTACATGTTTTAGCATTTAAATCACCCATAGAATTTTGTATTCTTGATATGTTTGAATCTATTTCCTTAGATGCATTTGATGTAGCTTCAGATAATTTCTTAACTTCGTTTGCAACTACTGCAAATCCTTTTCCACTTTCTCCTGCTCTTGCAGCTTCTATAGATGCATTTAATGATAGCATTTTTGTTTGGCTTGCTATGCTTTTTATCATCTCAGTAAATTCTTGTATTTTGTTAAATGATTTCTCTAAATCTAAAAATGAATTTTGAAATTCTGAAAAAACTTCTTTTATATTTTCAACTTGTGAGCTTACTTGATTTACATTTTCGCTACCTGTACTTACTAATCCAGTTGTTGTCTTTATGTTATTTAAAGCCTCATTAGTTAAGTCATGGTTTTCATCAACATTTTTAGTAAACTCAACTACATTGTTTGAAATTTCATCTAAACTCTCAGTTGTTCTAATTATATTATCTGAAAGATTATTAGTATTTTTACTTATCTTTTTATTTTTTTCAGATATATCATCAAATTTAATTGATATTAATTCGTTTAATTCGCTCATTGAATTTAATATCTTTAAAAAAGCTTTCTTATCTATTATCACCTTGTCCTCTCTAAATTCTAAAATATTACTATCTTCAAAAACTTCTTTTTTTCTTCCAAATATCATAGTTAAATTCTCCTATCTAAGTTTATATATATTTTTAAAATCTTTTATTTTTTATAGATATAAAAGTTTATTAAGTTTTAAGTATGTATTACTTAAAATATCCATTTAATATTTTTAAAATTATAAAAAAATACCTTCCTTATCTTTATCGTTCTTTATTCTGTTACTTTTTAATATATAAACCAAAATTTATGAAAAATATTTTTACTTTCTAAAAATATTCTTTATATAAACTTAAAAAACTCCTTTAAAAACGCATTAATATAATAAAAAAAGATGTTAACTTCCATTAACACCCTTAATAAAAACTTATTTTAAATCAGATTATCTTTATTTTATAAATTTTTAATACTACTTAACTTTTGATACTTGTATTTTTTTAGCTACTGACTGTGGTGGTATAGATTTTGTAAAAGCTTCACTTAACTCTATATATACTCTATCCCCTACAGAAAAATCTTTAGTTTTTTCATTATTACAATTCCCTAATATTTCAGTTTCTTCATTAATAAGTGCTATTAATTTTTCTTCATAAACTTCACAACCTTTAACGTAACCTTCAACTAATAATCTCTTATTATCTTCTTGATCCTCAATTTCTAAAATTTTTCCAATAAAAATAGGTGTTTCTATATTAACTTCTTTATTTGGTAAAGTTTTATCTTTTTTAGGAATTATCATTACTATTCCTAAAAGAAATATACAGCTTATTAGAATTAAAATAATTTTTTTATCTTTCAAAACACTATTCCTTTCAATATCTTTAAATAGTCTTATGGTTTAATATATATTTTAAGATTTAATAATATATTACTTTTTGAAATAACAACTATTTTGAAATAATAAAATTAATTTCTTAATGTATAGAATCTAAAATATTGTCAATACTTTTAATAGGTACAAGCTGATAATTTAAAAAAAGCAAAACATAATTGTATTTGGGAGGTTTTCATGAATAAAAAAATTATTATGAGTATATTAGGTGTTTCAACACTTTTATTTTCTTTATATAAACCGCATATAGGGGTAAATGCAGTTACTTATGGTGCAACTGTTAATAATATTAAAATTGAAAAACAATATATAGATAAAAATTATTCTAAAAATGTACTTAATAATCCTGAATATATAGTTATTCATGATACAGATAACAGAGATTTAGGAGCTGACGCTAAGGCTAATAGAGATTATTTTTCAAGTACACAAAGAAAAGCATCTGCTCATTACTTAATTGATGAAGATAGCATAATTCAAGCTCTTGATGATACTTGGATTGGTTGGCATGCAGGTGAAACTCAAAATCCTAAAGTAGGCAATCATAATTCTATTGCTATAGAATTATGTGTTAATAAAGATAATGATTTAAAAACAACTTTAAAAAATGGGATTGAACTTACTAAACATCTAATGAATCAATATAATATTCCTGCTGAAAATGTTATACGCCATCATGATGTAACTGGAAAAACATGTCCTAGAATAATGATTGAAGATAATCCTGAAATTTGGACTTATTTTAAAAACTCAATTTCAAATGATTCAAATTCAGATTATAATAATTTTGTTTTAAAAGAATCGGATATAAATACTTCTTCTAAAAGTAAAGAAGTAACTCAAAATAGTAATAGTACAAAAAATGCTTCTTCAAGTAAACAAGAAAAAACTAAAAATACTTCTAATTCTAAATCTAACTTTAAAACAAATGCTAAAATTAAAAATGTAAAGAGCACTCTTAATGTAAGAGTTTCTCCCTCTAAAAACTCTGCATCTATGGGACAATTGTCTAATAATCAAAGTATTAAATTTATAGAAAGCATAGGTTCTTGGAATAAAATTCAATTTAAAACCAACTCTGAAATAAAAACTGGATATGTTCATAATAGTTATATAAGTTTAAACTAAATTTTATTTTAAACACATATAAATTTTTTAGATAATGATTTAACTTATTAGCTTAATTTATATTAAAATTATACTTAACTATATTTTTCTAGTTTGTAAAATAAAAACAGGTTGTTTTGTTTCAACCTGTTTTTATCTATAAAATATTAATTACTATATTTTTATTAAAAAACTTATAATTGCTTTATAACTAAAAATTTTCTACATTATACCGGTAAATAATAGAAATGAGTTGCCCCATTTGTATCCCATACTGGATCATATTTAGTTATTCTTCTTTTATGTAATACACTTCCAAATGAACTTTGTTGATTATCAACTATGTATCCATATTCTCCATCTATCCATCCCATAAAAGTATAAACATGTACTTCTCTACAAAAAACTATATCACCAGTCTTTAATTTACTAAAGTCATAAGATTTTCTAAAACCTCTTCTTAATAAATCATTTTCTAAGACAGTTGTATATCCTGTGGATCTTGGTATATTAACCCCTACTCTTCTTAAAGCTTCTGATGTAAAGAATACACAATTGTTACTTGTTTGTCCTCCATGCAATCTTATTGCAGTAGTATCAACACTTTGTGCATTTTGATCGTTAGTCATATATTTAAAAAGATTATATTGAAGGTTTGAATTAGATATGCTTGGACTAACCTTAGTAGTTATTCCATTTAATGTTATATATGTATTATCATCTAACCAAACATTTGAATACATTGCTCCACTTGAGTGAAATCTATAATCTACTCCATCAATCTTTTTTGTGCAGTTACTTATCATACTTCCATCTTGATTTAAGTAATACCATTGTCCATTTGCTAAAGTCCATCCTTTAGCCATACATCCATTATTATTTAAATAGTACCATGTATTATTTAAAGATTTCCATCCAGTAACCATACTTCCATCAGTATTTAAAAAATACCATTGTCCATTTACAAGTTGCCAACCAGTTGCCATGTTTCCACTATTGTTTAAATAATACCATTGTCCATTAATTGATTTCCAACCTGTAGCCATACTTCCATCTTGATTTAAGTAATACCATACCCCACTTAAAAGCTTCCATCCTGTTTCCATATTTCCGTTTTCATTCATATAATACCAATTACCATTAATTGATTTCCAACCTGTAGCCATACTTCCATCTTGATTTAAATAATACCATGCTCCATTTAATAGTTTCCAACTAGTAATTAAACTTCCATCAGAATTTAAATAATACCATTTATTATTTATTAAATTCCAACCAGTTGCCATACTACCACTATTATTTAAATAATATTTCTTATCAGCTATTGTTTTCCACCCTGTTACCATGCTTCCATCTTCATTTAAAAAATACCACTTATCACCTATTAACTGCCATCCTTTTAACATTACTCCTGTTTGATCAAATAAATACCACTTGTTATCTATTAAATTCCATCCTTTTACTTTTTCATATTGAGCATTTTTATAAAAAATTTTATTATTTTCTTTAATCCAACCTTGATTTTTAATTTCTTTCTTTTTATTATCTTGCTCTTTATTTTTCTCTTCAACTTGAAGTTTTTGTTTTTCTTCAATTTCTATTTGAGATTTTATTTGATTTTTTAACTTTTTATTATCCTTTTCTTTATTTTTAATTTCTTTTTTTATTATTTCTTGTTCAACGGCTTGTCTATTATCGGATGCATTAGGTACATCCTTTTTCTTTTCATCTTTAATATCATTTGTTTTGTTATTTTTAATGTTATTTTCTTTGTTATCTTGTATTGTACTATTTTCCACCCGTTTGTCCATTATTGTAGCTTTTGCTACAAATGATGTTGTTGATAAACAAGTTGTAAAAATTGCTAAAGATATTATAAGTTGTTTTATTTTTTGTTTCTTCATTACTTTTTATTCCACCCCTTCTTTTTTAAGTAAACACCTAAAATTTATCGTACTATTTATATTGGAACTTAAAGTAAAATTGAAATTTATTATAATAATTTATAATAAATTGAAAATTTGGTTTTAAAATATCTATTTCTTTTGCCTACAAATAAATTTTTTTACTCATATTTTACCAATTTTATTAAATAAGTTTACTAAAAAAATAATAACTATTTTATAAATTGATTTAATAATTTAACTTTTATGTTATTATTAATCTATAAAATTTAAATTTAATAAAGGTGAACTTATGAAGGTAGATATAAAAGGTTTTTTTCCATCATTTCTAAAATTATTAAAAACAATTTTTCCACTTATACTATTAATGGCGTTTATTGAAGTTAAATCTAACAATTTACCTGTTTCATCATTCTTTGGTGAGGTAATATTAATATTTATTCCTATCACACTACTATCATTTTTTATTTGGAAGATCGCTAATTATAAAAGCAAAAAAAAATAGTCTTACATAGTAAAACAAAAAAATACACAATATCTTTAGGATATAAAAATTTATATCCTCTAAAGATATTGTGTTAAAAATTATCCTTATTTTAGTAGTTTATCTCCATCTATACTCTGCCATGCCCCATATCCACCAATCATATTATACAGATACTCAAAACCATTATCCCCTAATATCTCACAGGCTTGAATACTTTTAGAACCTGCTGTACAATAAACTATAATTTTTGAATCTTCATAATCAAGTATTTCATCTAATGAAAAACCTAATTTAGAAAGTGGTATTGATATAGCACCTTTTATATGATCTTTTTTGTAATCTTCCTCAATTCTGACATCTAAAATTAACAAATCTTTTTCAGAATTTATTAAATCTACACATTGTTTAGCACTCACATTTTTATAACTATCATTATTAAAACTTAACATACTATAATAATCCTGATTATAAAAAATATATATTTATATTTTTTAAAGTTTTTATACTAGCTTTTCAAATTTATTATATATATTTTTATAAATCTTTTCCTTTCTTAAAATTTATAAACATTTGAAAATATTTAATTAAACATTATTTCATTTGAATTTTATTTAAATGAAAAGTATTATAAATGTTTTAATGTTAAAATTTATTTCTAATTTACATAACATATTATTCCTATTAATTCTAACATATAAATTTAATTCTAAGTTTTAAATTATTATTATCTTTAATGTTTTAATTGCGACTATTCTATTATATAAATTCGATCTTAATTTTGACATAAAAACAGTTTTAATTCTTACATAAAAATCATTTTATATTTTTACTTCACGCTAAAATAAAGTTAATTATTTTTAAATTTTTTTATTAAATAGTAAACTATATTCCATTTTTTTACTTTTAAATAAGCGTAAATGCTAGAAATCCTAAAAAAATATGTTATAATAGTATAAAATTTAAATTTATACAATATAAATAATTTTAAATGCTAAATATTTATATCTTAAATTTAAAAATAAAAAAGGAATAGTGTGATTATATGTGTAAAAAGTTTTTATCAACCCTTATTGTAGCAGCTGTATTATCAAGTACAAGCTATACGGCATTGGCAGATAATTTGTCCCAAACAGAAAAATCGCATGAACAACATAAGGCACAATTTCAGCAGTTAAGTAAAGAAATAACTGACCTTAATGCTGAGATATCAGGTTTAACTGGGCAAATCGAAAGTTTAAATAATAAGCTTAAAAAAAATAATGCTGAAATTGATAAAGTTCAAGGGGATATAAAAGAAACAGAAGTTAAATTAGACGAAACAAAAAAAGAACTTGAAAATCAGCAAAATGTCTTTGGTTCAAGAATGAGAAATATCTATAAACAAGGCTCATCTTCTAATAAATATTTAGAAGTATTATTAACTTCTAAAGATTTATCAGATTTTTTATCTAGAGCAAATGCAATAACTACAATGCTTACTTTAGATAAAAAAGCGGTTAATGAAATTGATGCTAAAAAAGAAGCTATAAATAAAGCCATCACTGATTTAAATGGCAAAGAGAAAAAATTAAACGAATTAAAAGAAGCTACTGAAAAAGATCGTAATGAATTAAACGAAAAGAAAAATAAGCAAGAAGTAGATTTAGCTGAATTAAATAAACAAAAAGCTCAAGTTGCTGCTGTTATAGAAGCTAACGAAAAAGAGTTAATTGCTCACTCTCTTTCAATAATAAGCTCTTCTAATGATGTAAATTCTATTAAATCTGCTATACAAACATTAAAGCAAATAATGCCTCAACTTAGTAGTGATAGTGTTATATCGACTGCTAAAAATGCTATAAAAAATGCTAATAATAAAATTGAAGAAATAAATAAAGCTAATGAAGCTAAACATGTAAGTAGCTCAAACTATAATAATGTACCAAACAGAGGTCAAGCACCAAGTGGCAAAACAATGATGATGGAAGCTACTGCTTATTCAGATGGGCTTTTAACTGCAACAGGATTTAGACCTTCAAGTGCTAAAAATGGACTTGGAACTATTGCTGTTGACCCTAGAGTAATTCCTTTAGGTTCAAAAGTTTATATTGAAGGATATGGTTATGCACATGCTTCAGATACTGGTGGGGTTATAAAAGGTAATATTATAGATTTATATATGGATTCTCATGCAGAATGTATATCTTGGGGAAGAAGACAAGTTAAAGTTACAATTGTAGCTTATCCAGGTCAATGGTAAGATATTTTTAATAGTCAAAATGCTTGTAATTAAGACATTATTTAAAGTATCTGCTACAAAAAGAACTATGAAGATTTAAAATTCATAGTTCTTTTAATTTTGCATTTGGAAATACAAATTAAAATTGCTATACTATTTTTAAAAATACATATAAAATTTAGTTATAATCTAATAACGTTAATATTAAGGAGTAATTTAAAACTATGTTTGATAAAGAATTATTAGAATGTGAAGAACAATTAAAAGAATTAATGAAAGAAAGAATTAAACTTGAATGTTTATCAAAATTAAGCTTAGATGAAGTTGGAAAACTTAGAAAGATAAACAGAGAATTATATACTGTAAATAACAAAAAGAAAAAATTATTAGAATTATCTAAATAAATCTAAGCCTACAAAAATAGCATGTGTCAAAAATATTTTAATTTATTTTGATACATGCCTTAATTCATCATTTCTATATTTCTTAAATTTTTATAATCAATAAATCTATAGAATCTATTTCAATAATCTAATTTAACTTTTCATATTTGGTATGAAAACTTATCCCCTATTATATAAACGCTGTTTTTTAAATT
>X256_Zander__coassemble_194_pt1 | contig 11367 bp, 10 predicted proteins | sample X256_Zander__metabat2_high_PE_003 | metagenome-assembled genome bin X256_Zander | reverse complement strand
AAATCCAAAGAGTTACTAAGAGTAATATACATAGAAAAGCAGTTCCAACTGTAGATGAAATATTCTCAACTAAATTTTCTGGAATGGTTTCTAAAGTTAAAGATACTATTGAAAAAGAAGATTTTTCAAAATTCATACCTTTAGCTATGGAATTAGATGAAGAATATAGCTTAGTTGACGTAGCAGCTGCACTTATGAAAATACAGTTTGATAAAGAATCTTCTTTTGATTATAGTTCAAACACTTTAGAAGCTCCTGCAAAAGAAGAAGTTAGATTTTTCTTCTCAGTTGGAAGACGTGATGGCGTTACACCTAAAATGCTTGTAAACTACATAAAAGATCAAGCTAGAATAAGAGCTTCACTTATAGGTGATATAGATATTTTAGAAAACTTTGCTTTTGTTAACGTTGATTCTGAAGTTTCTAACAGCGTTTTAGAAAAATGTTCAGGTCCAAAACTTAACAGAAGAAAAGTAAATGTTGAAGTAGCTAAAAAATCAAGATAATTTATACATATTGTATTTAAATTTTAATAAAAAACAACCTGCTTCTTCCTAGCAAGTTGTTTTTTTGTTATTTTTTACACTTTCCTTTACAAGTTCCACATTTTCCTTTAGAACCACAACAAGTAAAACCAAGGTCTATTAATTCTTCTTTAGATAATACAACTACATTTTTACTGTAGTCCTCATATTCTGGAGAATCTTTTAAAAAGCTTTCTTTTTTTTCATTTATCATATATTTACACCTTCCTAAATAACATCTAATATATTAGATTGCTATTCCATTTTATTATTACCTATAAAAAACAAAATAAGTATTTTGCTCAAATCTATTAATTCTTCATGATAGAAAATAATTGTAATCTTTTTAGACTTATTCAATATTTTGTAAAAATTATATTTTATGCTACAATTAAAATATATCATATACATATGGAAAGGAGAAAGAATATTATGAGTATACACTTAAATGCAAAAAATGGAGAAATAGCTGAAACAGTTTTATTACCTGGTGATCCTCTAAGAGCTAAGTTTATTGCTGAAAATTTCTTAGAAAATGCTATTTGTTATAATGAAGTTAGAGGAATGTATGGATTTACAGGAACTTATAAGGGTAAAAAAATATCTGTTCAAGGAACTGGTATGGGTATACCTTCAATATCTATTTATGTAAACGAGTTAATAAATGATTATAATGTAAAAAATCTAATAAGAATAGGTACTGCTGGTTCATTAAAAGAAGATGTTAAAGTAAGAGATTTAGTAATAGCTATGAGTGCTTGTACTGATTCAAATATAAATAAGATAAGATTTGATGGGAGAGACTTTGCACCGACTGCTTCTTTTGACTTATTAAAAGAGGCTTATGATTCAGCAACAAGTAAAAGTATAACTCCAAAAGTTGCATCTGTATTTACATCAGATACATTTTATCATGATAATCCTGAGTCTTGGAAACTTTGGGCTAAATTTGGTTGTGTCGCTGTTGAAATGGAAACAGCAGGTTTGTATACCCTAGCTGCTAAGTATGGGGTTAATGCTTTATCAATACTTACAATAAGCGACCATTTAGTTACAGGAGAATTAACTTCATCAGAAGAACGACAAAAAACCTTTACTAAAATGATGGAAATTGCTCTAGATGCTACTTTAAATCTTTAATTATTAAAAATTAACTAAGCATTAAAACATTTTTAAACATACTTAGTATAATAAACAATTTTTTAGATAGAAAAAGACCCTATATAATAGACACTTAGAAAGGGTGTCTATTATATAGGGTCTATTTTTATTGAATAAGCTCTTTTGAATTATAAATTTTTAAGATCCAAAATTAATTCTTCTTTGCTTAACATATTCTACATAAGTTTTATCAAATTCATTGCCATCTATAAAATTAATTTTTACTTTTTGATTATTATTTAGGTATGTCAATTCACTTAAATCATCTAAAGTTATTAGAGTTATGTTATTTAATTTTTCAAAATAAGCTAATGCTTCACATTTAAGTATATAATCTAAATTTAAATTTTCTTTCACAATAAAAACTCCAAATTTATTTTCATCTTTTTCCATTATAAAAAAGCCTTCTTTTTTTTCTATTAAAGAAAACTTTTTTGAAATCATATATTCTAAACACCATTGTTTAAATTCATCAACAGATAAATTATGTAATTCTTCTAATAAACTTGAAGCTTTTTGCCCTTCTTTAATTAATCTTAAAAGAATTCTAAGCTTATCTACTAATTTAAATATTTGACATAAAGCCATCAATCCAAATATTCCCAAAATAATAGAAATCATTTTAATTACCCTCCATTAAAATTTTTTCTTCTTTGTATTTAATAATACTTTTTCTTAATTCATTTCCGGTTACAATTTCAAGATGAATCCCTTCTTTAAATAATTTTTCTAAATAACTTAAAATATTTGAATTTAATTCTTCTTTAGAGAATATTATTCCTTTATTTTCTCCATTCCTTAAAATATATCCTACAAATTTTAAAATTTCATCTTTTAAGTTCTCATTTTCATATAAGTAAATAGCTTTTCCATAAAAAATACTATCTCCAACATAACACATAAAATCAGCATATTCGTTTTTATTAATTAAAATCTTAGAATAATCTCTTTTAGAAATATACTTATAACATTCATTTTTAAAGTCATCCTCATTTAAAGAATTAATCCAATTTTTACTTATTAACCATCTATTTTTTTCTCTATTACACATCTTTTCTTGTTTTCTCTTTACGATATATGATAATAATCTATTTATACCCCAAAGTAGTATGAAAGCATAAAAATAAATCATTAAATATCTTAAACTTTTAAAATACATTTATATCACCTCATATTAAATATTGCCATTTTATTTAAATTCAAAACATTATTTGAAAAATATTTTTAAATGTACAAAAAAGCATAATATCCTCTAAACACATTAATTAGTGTTATAGAAAACATTATACTTTTTTTAATTAGTTAAATCTAATGTGAAGTTATCTATATCATTTACTTGCCATTTTCCGTTCTCATAAGAAATATTCGTAAAGAAATTCTTTTCATACTCTTTTTCTTGTAGTTTGACACCTAAAATTTGTTTGCTTACGTCATATTGAACTACTACTACAACATTTGCTTTATATTTGCCTTTTTCATATTTAAACTCACTTTGATTAAAATCTATTGATATATCTTTTGCTTTGTATGTGTTTTTTAAAATAAAATATTTTTGTTTTAATATATTAAATATTTTATTTTGTAGATTTTCACTAGCTCCTCTTATAACAGATTTTGACTCTTTATTTAGGGCTTCAAAAATACTGTCATAAAAATCTTTTAAAGAAGTTTTAACCTCAGATTTTAATTTATCGTTAAGCATATCAATTGGTATATTTATTATAGGTAATTCTCTTACCTCTATCTCTTTACTCATAATTTCTCCCCATGGAAAGTTATATTTTAGTGATAATTTAACGCTTCCATCCATAGGTAATGGCCCAATATTTTTAAAATCTTTAGCTTTAATTTCAGAATCCTCTCCATTTATATAGACAATAGCATCTTGAAAAGGAGTATCAATAGATACCTTTATTCCATTTATTCTAAACTCAAAATTATTATTTTCATCCATTACTATAAGCTTTTCTACTTTTTCAAAATTAAACTTTTTATTGTCTAACTTTGCTTTTATGTCATACACCCCAGGGATTAATGCATCTACTTTTATTATATCTCCTGCATCTTTTACTACACCTATATTCTTATCGTTTAGAAAAATAGTTTCTCCTCCAAAGTTTGCAGTTAGAGATAATTTTCTTTCTTTAAAATCTATGTAATATTTGTCAATAAATAATGTTTTTCTTTTTTTTAAAAGCACACAATCATTCCACTTTTGATTTTTCTTTAAAGATTTTATAAAACTCGATATACTTTGTTTTGAATCAAAGTAATTTGTAAAAGGTTTTACGTCATTTTTATTTTTAATTTTCTTATTATTTAAAGTAGCTAATTTAGAAATTTTTTTAAAATCTTTCTTTTCTAATGAAGATTGCAGAGAATTTAAAAAAAACATTTCTGAATTTTTCTCATACCCTATATAAAATCCTATCCCTAAAGCTAGTATTATTCCTAAGACTATAAATACTTTTTTATCTATAAATTTAAAATTTTCTTTAACATATTTATAGGCTGAAACTAAAATTTCTTTTGATTTTTCTAGATATTTAAATAATTTATCTTTCATTTATGTCTCTTGCTAATAAAGCATAAAAATCTTTACATAATTTAGATTTTTATTTCTTCATGTTAGCAGTTCACCTCTTTCCTAAACATTATATTCTAATTATAACATTTTTAGTAAACCATTAAAGACTTTTAAGTTTATATTATTCTAATATATCTATTATCCACTTTCCACAATTAGAGCATTTGTATATTCTTATAACAAATAAATCAAACATTTTTCCAACTTGATCTATTTCATCTTTAAAATAAAAAGTTCCTTCTTCATCAACTACACCTTGAATTTCCGCAAAAAAATTCATTTTTGTTTCTTTACAACAATCATTAAAATCAACACATTGTATTTTTTCTAAAGTAAGATTGTTCTGAACTTCTTGAATTATAGGAATTAAATCCTCAAATTCACTAAAATCGTCTTGAAAATCTTTTTTATAAAAATCTGCCGAACTAATAGTAAATAATTTATTCATTTCATTCTTCCTCTCTCTTTTAATTTTTTTATTTTATGAAATAGCTAATATTTCAATTTTATAAATTTTTACTTACATTTATTATAAAAGATTTATCCATTAAAAGCTATTAAGAATTGCCTAATGATTTACTATTTCATTTTTCCATATTTTTAAACATTTATTAGTTAAATTATATAATTTAGTTATTTTTTAAATTTAAACTTTGAAATTTTCCTAATATGAATTTATCTTCATATAACAAATTTAAAATTAACCAAATATGCTATAATTAATATTGAATTTTTGAGATAACTTAACATTAAAACATATTAAGAAAGGAAGTTGCACACTATGTTATTTGATTGCCACTCACACACAGAATTTTCAAGTGATAGTACTATGAAGTTAGAAGATGCTCTAAAAAGAGCTGAGGAATTAAATTTAGGTTTAATTACAACAGAGCACTTAGATTTAAATAGTAAAAGTAATGGCTTTAAAGTAGATATGGATAGTTATTTAAAAGCTTATAAAAAATTTAGAAGTTATAAATACTTAATAGGTCTTGAACTTGGACTATCTGAATCTATATACAATGAAAGTTTAGAAAAACTAAAAGATAAAGATTTTGATTTTATAATAGGTTCAGTTCACTCTGTTAATGATAACGATATTTTTCATACTCTAACTACTGAATTCCCAAAAAAACAAGAATTTTATGCAAAATATTTTATTAACATGATTAATTGCATAAAGCTTTTTTCTAATTTTGATTCTCTTGGACACATAGATTACATATCAAGATATGGCTCTTTTAATGACAACGAAATCTATTTAAGCGAACATGGAGACTATATAGATGAAGTATTTAAAAATATTCTTTTAAAAGATAAAGTTATAGAATTAAATACTAGAAGATTAAATGATAAAAAAACTTTTAATTGTTTAGTTGATATTTATAAAAGATATAATGAACTTGGAGGAAAATATGTAACTTTAGGTTCAGATTCTCATAAAGTATCTGATATAGGTTGTAACTTTAAAGAGGCTCTAACTCTTTTAGCGATGACTTCTTTAAAGCCTATTTATTTTAAAGAAAGAAAGCCAGAATTTATTAAAGATTTCAAATAAATTATAGCAAATTTTAAGGGATGTGATTAAACTTATTTTAAAACAAAGTTACACACATCCCTTTTTTACTTATAACTAAAATTATATAAATTGCAGTTTTAAACACATCATAATTTTTATTTTAATAAACTTGTGCTTATCTTGAAATCTAAAATAATTTCTTTGATGAAATTTTTAAAATTATTCTATAACTTTAATTAAGTTCTTAAATATATTCTTGTTTTCAATAATTTTATTTTCATTTCCTAAAGTACAAATGTATCCTTGACTCATAACAGAATCCACTAAAGGTTTAAATCCTCTTATAGTATCGACATTAGTATTTATTACTTCTTCTCTTTCCCTTTGCAAATCTTCATGAGTTATCCCTGCAAAATAATACATATCTGAAAAATCGCCTTTAGAGCTATTAGATAATGGTTGATCTAATTTTCTAATTGTTCCTATAATATATTTTTGCATCTCTCTATCTGAACAATTAAAATCCTTTAAATATGCTCCAATAGAATCATAAACATCTAATGTTTCCTTTATATTAGGATCTCTATAAGAAACTATACAAGAGTTTCCGTTTCTTCTAAAGTCAGCAAAAACTCCATAAGCTCCACCTTTTACTCTTACATTATTCCATAAGTAGTCATAGCCTAATATACTTTCTAAAACTTCAAAAGCACCACTATATTTAAATCCATCCTTTTTGAAATCTCCAGCCTTTGCAACATATTGAACATTACCTTGAGTTAAAAGACCTTCATTTTTCATTTCTAAATTGAATTTATATTCATTGTATTTTAGTTCTTCTTTACTTAAATTATCTGTTATCTTATTAATTGATTCTTTAAATAAGTTATAATCCTCTTCATCACCGGTAAATCCAATTATTAAATTATTCTTATTAAATATTTTGCTTGAAGTTTGTTTTAAATTACTAATAATATTATTTTTATTATTTTCAAATTCTTTTTCTAAATTACAAAGGAACTTATAATAACTTAATCCAAATATTTGCTCATCATAATATCCCTTAGAACCAACATAAGATATAGCTCTTCTCATAGCTATTCTATGACCATTATTTATAAGACTACTTTCCGTTCTAGCCTTAATTTCCTTTATTAATTGTAACAATCTATTCTCATCATCAAAATTTGTATTACTTATTGTTTCACTAATTAATTCTAATGCTTTAGAAAAATTATGACTTAAAACTTTTATATTACCTGTAAATAATGGAGTAAATCCATCTGACTTATCTTTTAATGAATAGCTTATAGGATTATAATAAACTTCCCCTACGTTTATATTAATTAAATTTGATAATGTTCCATAATCATAATTCTTTGTATTTATTTTACCTAATACATCAGATAATAGTCTTATATATTGTATATTTTCTTGTTCTATTGCTTTAGTATTAAAATATAAATTTACATATCCGATTTTATTTGTATGAATTTTATGGTATAAAACCTTAAGTCCATCATGCTCTGTTTCTTCTAATGGAAGTCTTTCAGCATTTTTGTCTATATCTTTTAAGCTTAAAAGAGGAATTGATTCTAAAGCTTCCTTTGTATCTGGAGTACTTTGTCTTTCCTTTAACTTTTCACATCTTGATATAATATTTTCTATTTCACTTTCACTCATTGAAGCTTTTATTTTTTCTAATTTATTTACTAATTCATCTTCATCTTTTTCATTTTGACCTCTTACAGGTGATAACATAACTAAAGAACTGTGAGTATTATTTAGTAAATATTTTTCTATTAGCTTTTCAAAGTAATCTGTAGTTAATCCCTTTTTAATATTTTTGAAAGCTTCGTCATATTGAAGATGAGTAAATGGATTTCCACCATATAACCAACTCTCCATAACTCTCATATAATATATTAGTCCTTTTGGATATCCCTCAAAATCCCCTTCTCTTAATTGGAATTCTAGTTTATTAATAGATGCTTCTATTAATGTTTTATCTATCCCCTTTTCAACTAATTCACTTAAAGTATTATTAATAACTCTTTTAAATTTTTCTTTATCTGCATCGTTAGCACCTTTTGCAGTTATAGAAAATATTGGTTGTTTTATTGAGTTATTAAAAGAACCACTTATAGCATTACCAATTCCATTATCTATAAGAGCTTTTTTAAGAGGTGCTGCTGGAGTTGTTAAAAGTAAATGGTCTAATACTTCAAAAGCTAAAGATAAATCTCTATCAGTAGATTCACCAATTACGTAGTTCATACTCAAGAAAGTCTTATCTTTTAAATTATCTTCTTTTGATATTCCATAAAAATGTTGCTTTTCAACCATTTCTTTTTGAGCTTTTTGAGTTTTTATCTCAGAATCTATACTTATCTTATCAAAATCATTTAAATAATTATGATTAATAAATTTTAATTCCTTATTTAAATCTCCATTTCCATAAAGCATTATAAAACTATTTGATGGATGATAATATTTTCTATGAAAATCTAAAAACTTCTCATAAGTTAAATTTGGAATCTCTTTTGGATCTCCACCTGATGAGTATTTATAAGTTGTAGTTGGAAAAAGTGTTTCTGGAACTTTTCTATAAAGTATTGAATCTGGCGAAGAATATGCCCCCTTCATTTCATTATAAACTACACCATTATAAACTAATGGACTATTTTTATCCTCTAACTTATAGTGCCATCCTTCTTGCATAAATATCTCTTCATGCTTATATATGTTAGGGTAAAGTACCGCATCTAAATACACATCCATTAAATTGAAGAAGTCTTTTTCATTTCTAGAAGCTACAGGATATATTGTTTTATCAGGGAAAGTCATAGCATTTAAAAAAGTGTTTAAAGAACCTTTTAAAAGTTCAACAAACGGCTCCTTTGTATCAAACTTTCTTGAACCACATAAAACTGAATGCTCTAAAATATGAGCAACCCCAGTGCTATCTTCTGGAGGTGTTCTAAATCCTATTGAAAATACTTTATTATCATCATCATTTTGTATTTTCATAAGTTTTCCATTGCTTTTTTCATGAGTAAATAAATAACCTTTTGAACTTATTTCATTTAACTCAACTATTTGTTCAAGCTTAAAGCCCTCATAAACTTGATTAATTTCCATTGCTATCATTAAATCATCTCCTTTTTTCTATTATAACAAATTCCTATGTTACCAATAAAATCTATATTAAACCTATTATAAGGTATACTAAATTAAAATGTCTATTATTAATAGCACTTAATTAATATTTGCTTATAACCTTTAGTTTATTCTTCGTGTATAAAGTTATAATTTGTAGTTTACTTTTATAGTATTTTAAAAAATGAGAGTTTAAATTAAATGTAAACTCACAAAATATCTAACTTATAAATTTGATTTATTTTTCATTTTTTAAAATTTCTATTACTATTTTTTCAAATCAATTATAATTTCATCTAAATTAATTTCTTTCATTTCCTCACCTTTAAAATCAGAATCAGATAGCAAACGGTCCTGATTTGAAAAGTGGACTTTAGGGGTTAATATAATTTTCTTTGCTCCTTTTTTAATATCCCCACAAAATTCACTTAACTCTAAATTATTTTTATTTTTTTCAATCCCAAAACTTCCTGTAGATGGGTAAACATTCCCTAAATCATCTTTTATACCTAAAAATACAGTAATATGCTCCCATTTTTTATTTACTTCTTCATTAACCTTTTGAGAATATCGTATAAATGTTGACATAGGATATTTGGAAATTTCATCTATATTAACAGTTATCCCCTTGTTCTCTATGCTTTTATTAACAGTTTCTGCTCGCCCTTTTACTGATTTTAAATCGTTAACGTTAAAATTCCAGTCTCCTTCTAAAGGTTTTGATTCTCCACTTTCTCTATCATGATAATAAATTGCATTAACTTTTAAATTGAAGCTTATTTCATCCTTTGGATTTTTAATAAAATCATCAAAAAGTACATCTTCCATACCTACATAAGTATTTTTATTAATTTTTTTATGCTTTGAACTAAAGAACATCGGTCCTTGCCTTTCTTGTCCTTTTGATATCACTTCTCCACATAATGTCCAATAGTCTCCTAAATTCATATCTGTTTTTAATGTATAGGTGAAAGTTAAACTTTTACCACTAAAAACTATTTCATTTAAGGTTATTTCAATTCCGTTAGAAATTTTCGTTGAATTAATTTCATTAGCATTTTCTTTAAAATTATCATAAATTCCTGTTTTACAAGTATCTATTGCTTTAAATATATCTCCAACTATAGGCATATTTTTTGCATAGCTTGGAAAGGCTATTCCAAAACTTGCAGTAGAAACAAATATTGCAGTAGCAGCTACTATAGTTTTCTTTTTCCAATTATTTTTCTTCTTAATGTTTTTTCTTAAATTCTTTTTAAGTTTCATTTTTTCAATATCATTAACTTCCATTTCTTTAAATTCACTTTCATCTATGTTAACTTCATTTAATAATTCATATAAATCCTTCATAATTAAATAACACCCCCATGTACCTCTTGTAATCTTATTTTTAATTTCTTTTTTCCTCTACAAATTCTGTTATCAACACTAGCTTTCGATATATTTAGTTTATCTGCTATTTCGTGCGCTTTTTCCCCAAGGAAAAACTTAAAAATAAATATTTTCTTATCTATAGGTTCTAAAGTATTAATTACTCTTAATAGTTCTTCTCTTTCTTCTGTAACAATAATATCCTCTTCTGGAGAAGTCTTCGCTAAAATGTTTAAGTTATCTAAAGTAACTTCACTCTTTTTAACTTGTTTTCTATAATAATCAATAGCTTTAAACTTTGCTATTGCACAAATCCATTTTTTAAAATCATCATTTTCTCCATTAAACTTTTTTGAATTATTCCAAACAGAAAAGAAAATATCATTAATACATTCTTCTATAAGTCCATTATTTCCAGTTGAAGATAATACTTTATATACCACACCTTTTACTAATGGAAGATACATGTCCACAATAAACTCTAATGCATCTTCCTTTCCTTTTTGTAACCTCTTTATATAATTATTTTCATTACACCACATCTCTACCTCACATTTTCTTTAACAGTATTTTATAAAATTCTTTTGTAAAAGCTCTTACACTATATATAACGTAGAAATTTTTTTTTATTATCACCTTTTATTAAAAATTTTAAAGATTTCTTTGTATGAATAACATATTCATTGTAATATACTAACAAAAAAGCACTCAATATTTGATCAAATATTGAGTGCTTTATATATATTTAGCAAATTCTTATCTTTTTTAATATGGATACAATAATCTCATCTTTAATAACTATCAAAACTGCACCATAATAAATACTACAAGTAATTATTGTAACTATTGAAAAAGCAATATTTTCACTTATAAATCTTTTAACTATCATAGCTATAGGAATAAAGATTAGGGATATTAAAAGATATTTAAAAGTTTTAACATTTAAAAATCTAATATTAACTTTAAGAATTTTTCTAGCATATATGTATTGATTGAACTACCTCGACCACAAGGGTACGAGGATTCTTTTAACGTAGTTTGATATT
>X256_Zander__coassemble_190_pt1 | contig 11500 bp, 12 predicted proteins | sample X256_Zander__metabat2_high_PE_003 | metagenome-assembled genome bin X256_Zander | reverse complement strand
ATTTTTGAACCTGTTTTTTCTTTAAATTCTTTAAATTTTTTCTTATCTATTTGTTTACTCCATTTTACAGCAATATATCCTTTAGTGTTTTTTAAAGGTTGAACTTTTAGTGTATAAGTACCAGCAATTAAACCTTTACTTCCATCAGATTTAAAATAACTAATAGGTAAAAATTCAGAGATTGAATTTTCAGTTGTAGAAACCTCATCATTTAATTTATTTAAATCTTCAGGATAGTGTAGTTTCTTATATAATTTATTATCAGCTTTTTCTATATAACCTGCAAATTTTAAAAAGCCCCTTGGGTCATAAAGTTCAAAATCTACTCTTCCTTGATCTAAAGTTGTAATCAAATCTATGTGAATATCATCTTTTTGGGTTGTAGTTAAGTTAAGTGTTGAGATTTGAAATTTTGAATTTTCTCCATTAAAGCTTAAAGTTTCCTCTTTTAAATAATCAATTTTTTGTGGCATAAATAGTATTAGACCTAAAAATGCAAGTATAAAAATACTCCAAGCAATAAATAAAAATTTGTTTCTCAATTTAAATCCTCCTAACAAATATTTAAACACCTAATTTAATAATTAGTATAGTATATGTATATGTATATTATTCAAAAAAGTAAATGTTTTTTATTTTGAAATTCTTACGGTATAATAATCCATATAGTTTTTAAAAAAGTTAGAAATAGTGGTGATGAATGAAATGAATATTTATAGTGATATAAACAAATTAAAAGGTGTAGGAGAGAAACTTTCTGAAAAATTAAATAAAATGGGTATTTTTAATATTTTAGATTTGCTGCTTTATTTTCCAAGAGATTATGAATATATAAATGGGGAAGATAATATAGAGAATATAAATGAAAAGGAAAAAAGAATTTTAAATTGTAAGTTAGACAAATTAGAATCAAGCATAAAAACTAGGACTAATAAAACTCTAACTACTTTAATTTTTAAATCCAACACGATAAGTTTTAATGGAATTCCCATAAATATAATCGGTAAATGGTTTAATCAACCCTATATTAAAAAAAGTTTTAAAGTAGGGGAAGATTATAATTTATTAGGAAAATTTAAAAAAGAAGGAAATAATATAACTGTTATAAATCCTATTATAGCCTGCAAAGATGCTTTAAAATCAGAAATAATTCCAAAGTATGCTTTAAAAAATCAAATAACAAATAAGATTTTATCAAAACTAATAAATTTAGTTTTAGAGGAAGTTAAAATAGAAGAGAATATTCCTAAAATTTTAATAGAAAAATATAAGCTTATGGATTTAGATAAGTCTATAAGAAATATTCATTTTCCAAATAATAATCAAGATTTAAAACTAGCTATTAGAAGGCTTAAGTTTCAAGAACTTTTTACATATTCCGTTAAGTTAATGCTTCTTAAAAAATCTTATAAAAATAGAAAAGAAGGGATTGCTTTTAAAATGACTAAAGAACTTAGTGAATTAAAAGAAAAGCTTCCTTTTGAATTAACTCAAGCACAAAATAGAGTTATAAGAGAAATTTTAATAGATCAAAAAAAATGTATACCAATGAATAGATTAGTTCAAGGAGATGTTGGAAGTGGAAAAACTATAGTTGCATTAATTGCACTTTTTAATGTATATAAAAATAATTATCAAGGAGTTTTAATGGCGCCTACTGAGATTTTAGCTAATCAACATTATTTAGAGTGCTTGAAGTTATTTAAACATTTTAATGTAGAGTTAGAATTTTTAACTGGAAGTACATCACAAAAAGAAAAGATGAGAATTAAAGAAAGAATTAAAACTGGAGAACCTTTAATAATAGTAGGAACGCATGCTATAATTCAAGAAGATGTAGAGTTTAAAAATTTAGGACTTGTGGTAACAGATGAACAACATAGATTTGGGGTAGAACAAAGAAGTAAGCTTATTAACAAAAGTAAAGTTTCTGATGTTTTGGTTATGACAGCAACGCCTATTCCAAGAACGCTAGCACTTTATCTTTATAGTGATTTAGATGTTTCTATTATAGATAAACTTCCACCTGGTAGAAAATGTATAGAAACAAAATTTTATGAAGATAATAAAAGAAGACTAGCTTATAATTTTGCACTTGAAGAGATTAATAAAGGAAGACAGGTATACATAGTATGTCCACTTATTGAAGAGGCAGAAAATTTAGATCTTAATTCAGTAGAAAAACTTTATGAGGAATTATCAAGGAATTTATTTCAAGGGATAGAAATTTCAATATTACATGGAAAAATGAAATCTAAGGAAAAAGATGAGATTATAACAAAATTTAAGAATGGAAAAATAAAGGTTCTGATATCTACAACAGTTATAGAGGTTGGAGTTAATGTTCCAAATGCTAGTCTAATGATTATAGAAAACTCAGAAAGGTTTGGGTTATCTCAGCTTCATCAATTAAGAGGAAGAGTTGGAAGAGGACAATATCAATCTTATTGTATATTAATTGCAAAAGCTAAAAATAATATTACTAGAAGAAGAATGGAGATTATGACTAAAAGTAGTGATGGTTTTTTTATAGCAGAGCAAGATTTAAAGCTTAGAGGTTGTGGTGACATGTTTGGACTTAAACAACATGGAGAAGATGGACTTATTTTATCTGATATTTACGAAGATATGAATATATTAAAAGTTGCTTCAACGGAGGCTAAGAATATGTTAGAAAGTAATGATGAAAAATATAAAGAATTCTTAGCAGAAATAAATAAAAATTTAGAGAAAAGTAGGAAGTTTATATGCTTCAATTAATAATTGTGTGCTTTTCTCTATTATGGTAAAATGTTATGGTAAGAAAAGGAGGAATAACAAATGAGGATAATTGCAGGAAGAGCAAGGGGAAGAAAACTTCTTTCACCAGCTACATATGAAACAAGACCAACTTTAGATAGAGTTAAAGAGTCTATGTTTAGTATAATACAAGGATACATTCCAGATGCAGTAGTTATTGATATTTTTGCAGGAACTGGAAGCTTAGGATTAGAAGCAGCTAGTAGAGGTGCAAAGGAAGTATATTTAGTAGATAAAAGTCAAGTTACTTATCCAATATTAAAAAATAATATTGAAAATTTAAAATTTAATGATTTTTGTACAGCATTAAATACAGATGCATATTCTGCTCTAAAAACTTTAGCAGATAGAGGTAAAAAATTTAATGTAATGTTTATAGATCCTCCGTATCTGATGGATATGATTCCAGAAGCTATTAAAATAATAGAAGACAAAAATCTTTTAGCAGAAGACGGTATAATAGTTACAAAAATAGATTCAGTTGAAGAAATTTTTGAAGGAACGCAAAAGATAAAGCTTGTAAATCATAGAAAGTACGGAAATACAACTATATGTTTTTATAAGATAGAGGAGGAATAAAATGAAAACTGCTGTTTACCCTGGGAGCTTTGATCCTATAACTAATGGACATTTAGATATAATTGAAAGGGCATCAAATGTTTTTGATAAAGTTATAATAGCTGTATTAATTAATGTAGAAAAAAAAGGGCTTTTTGATTATGATGAAAGAGTTAAATTGATAAAAAAAGTTACAAAACATTTATCAAATGTTTCTGTTGAAAGTTATAATGGACTTTTAGTTAATTTAATGAAGGAAAAAGAAGCTAATGTTATATTAAAGGGGCTAAGGGCAGTTTCAGATTTTGAATACGAACTACAAATGGCACTTATGAATAAAAAATTAGATTCTAATGTGGAAACCTTATTTATGATGACAAATGCAGAGTATTCATTTTTAAGTTCTTCTTCTGTAAAACAAGTAGCTAAATTTGGTGGATGTATAAAAGGTTTAGTTCCAGAAGAAATAATTTTAGATATAATAGAAAAAATAAAATAAGGTTAATTTAGGTGGGGGGTATTAAATTGGATAACAATGTAATAGAACTTTTAGAATATCTCCAAGATATAATAGAGGGAGCAGCTAAGGTACCAATTACCGGTAAGGTAGTTATAGATAGAAAAGAAGCTTTAGAGATAATAGACCAAATTGTAAATTATCTTCCTGATGAAATTAAAAAAGCTCAGTGGGTTATGAGCGAACGGGAGAGAATACTTGGAGAAGCTCAAAGTGATTATGAAATTTTAAAAAAAGAAACTATAGATATGATGCAAAAACAAGTTGAAAATCACGATATAGTAAGAGCTGCAGAGGTTAAAGCAAGAGAAATTATAGCACAAGCACAAAGAGATGCAAAAACTATGAGACTTGGAGCTAGAGACTATGCTGATGAAGTTGTAAGTCAATTAGAAAAAGAAATTGACTCAAAAACAACTGAGTTTTTAAGCCAAATAAAAAACAATGTTGAAATATTTGGAGAAAAATTAGCTGGCGATTTAAGTAGAACCTCTGAGTCTATAAGAGAAAACATAAAAGAATTAAGAAAAATCCAATAATTTATAAATACCAATGGTAATAAAACTTATAATTAAAATAATTAAAGTAGGTATTAAGTAATAATAAGATGGAATGTTAAGAGTCATATTATTAAATACTGTTAAAGAATTTAAGGTGAAAAAACATAATATATAGCAAATTATAATAGATATTATACCTTGTAAAAATTTGTACAAGGTATATTTTGCCATAGATATTTTATACTTATATATGAAAGAATTTACTTGAGCTACAACTGAAATACTTCCAAATGAGCATATAAAGCTTAATAAACAAAGTTTTATTATTAAATTTAAATTACCAGTAGCTACTATGCTAGAACCGTTTGAAAGATCTAGGCTTCCTAAAATAAATCCTGTGAATATTTCAGAATTTTGAGATGTACTTGAAAGTAACGATTTTGATAAAGGATTATTTTTTATTACGGAAATTAATAAAGAAAAAAATATAACATATCCACCTATGGTTAAAACACCTAAAACAGCATCACTTATAGAATCTTTTAAAATCTCACCTATATTTTTCTTGTCTTTTTCATCATCTAAAGCAATTTCTAAATTAGAATTTATAATAGAACCCTTTTTAATTGTTAAAAAACCTATTATTATAGCGGATAAATAATTAGAAATTAAAATAATATATCCAAAGTAAGGGTTATTAAGCATAGAACTACCTATGGCACCTATTATAAATAAAGGACCAGCATTACTTGCTATATTTAATAACCTAGAAAATTCGTCCTTGCTTATATATTTTTTTTTATATAAGTCAGCACTATATTTTGCACCTAAAGGATAGCCACATAAAAAACTAGCCACAATAGCAAAACTTGAGCATTTAGATAATCTTAAAGGCTTACAAAGAATAGGTCCTATTATTTTGGAATATATTTTAATGCCATCAAAAGCTATTAGCATGTTACATATTACCATGAATGGGAAAAGTGATGGAAGTATTGAGTTTGCAAAGAGCTTGGCTCCTTGTAATGCTGAAGATATACATTCATTAGGTGAAATAATAAAATAAATTATAATTATTGTAAGAAATATTGTAGCTAAAGTATTGAAATTTATTTGTAACTGTTTAATAAGCAGAAAAACTAAAAAAATAATTAAAAAGCATAAAATATAAATACTATACACAGTAAACATCCCCTCTCCTGTATATTGTATTTACAGCTATGCTTTTTTTATTACTATTATTTATAAATAATAGGGCTTCTTAAATAATCCTCATTATATCTAGTATTGTTTGATATTAAGCTATAACAATTTGTAGCTTGAATATCTAGTTTTAACATTGGGTCAGTTATTTTACTTGGAATTTTAGTTATAATTTCAATGTTACTATTTTTTTTGATAGTTTTAAGTATTTTAGATCCCTTCTCATTTAGCCCTAAAACTCTTACATATTTTGGAGAATTATTTCTTAATTCTAAAAGATTATAAGAATAAGTTCCTAAAAATATATTACAAAGAATTCTATTAATTCTTGTATAAGTATATCTCTTGCTTTTAATAGCTAATATTAATTCATCTAAGGAATTAGCTTTATAAATTTCTTTTAAAATTTTATTGTCGAGACCTTCACTAACATCAGGAATTTTTAAAAGCGAATTTTTATTAGTTATTACAGAATATTTTATGTATTTAAACATGCTTTCCGTATCTACGAAATTTTCTCCTCTATTTAAAAAATCTTCTAAAATAGAAAATGTCTCAAAAGGTAAAGAACCTTTAAGCATATTTAAGGACTTTTCTTTAAAATAAGTTTCTCTTATAGCAGTAGCACTAGAAAAACTATCAGTTAAATTTTTATCATTATAATTAGCACCTTCTCTTTTAAAAGTTAAGGGCTTAATATTGGATTTTAAAGTTAAAAGAGCTTTAATGTATTCGATTCCTAAGATGTTATTAGATGAATTTAAAAAGCAGTCTATATCTTCATCAAAACCGAAATTATTTATGTCAATAAAATTTTTTAAAGATAAACTACGAGCTCTATGATAAGGAATTCCTAAAGATAAAAATTCACTAAGCTTTTCTTTAAACAAATTAGGTTCATTGACAAGTATTTCACTTATTAATGAAAGATTTTTTACACGTCCACTTTCACTTCCAAAACAAATAGAATCGATAACTCCTAAAGAATTTAAAATAGAAATCGCACCTTTAGAAAAAAATTCAGCTGAGGATATTGAAAAAACAGTAGGAAGTTCTATTACTAAATCCACGCCATTAGCCAAAGCAATAGAAGCACGATTCCATTTATTTAGCATCCCAGGGACTCCTCTTTGCATAAAGTTGCCACTCATAACACAAACTATAGCGTCTGAGTTTGATAAAATTTTACTTTTTTCTAAATGAAGCTTATGACCTAAATGAAAAGGATTATATTCTGTTATAATTCCTGAAATTTTCATAATTAATACTCCTTAATTTTTACTATAAAAATATAATACGAAATTTAAAAGAAAATATAAATAAAAACTTTTTTCTAAATTGTCCGAAAAAAAAGAATATAAGAACAAAGGGGAATTTGAATTTTAAATGTTGAAATATATAACCTTTTAGGAGTATATTAGTATAAGAAGATAGATTTTTAAAGATCTATTGAAAGGAGAAATGAACATGGATTTAATGAAAAAGATATGGGAGTCAGCTAAAAGAGATAGAAAAAGAATAGTGCTTCCAGAAGGTGATGAAGAGAGAACATTACATGCGTCTGAAATGATAGTAAAAGAAGGACTTGCAGATGTAATTTTAGTTGGAGATAAAGATACAATAGAAAATAAAGCTAAAACTTTAGGTGTAAACTTAGAGGGTGCAACAGTAATAGATCCTAAAACATCAGAAAAATTAGAAGAGTATATAAATGCTTTTTATGAGTTAAGAAAAAGCAAAGGAATGACTATTGAAAAAGCAGAAAAAATAGTTAGAGATCCATTATACTTTAGTACAATGATGGTAAAATTAGATGATGCAGATGGAATGGTTTCAGGAGCCGTACATACTACTGGCGATTTATTAAGACCAGGACTTCAAATAATAAAGACAGCACCTGGTGTTTCTGTAGTTTCAAGTTTCTTTATAATGATGGTACCAGGTTCAAAATATGGTGATGAAGGTATGTTGCTATTCTCAGATTGTGCAGTTAATCCAAATCCTTCAGCAGAGCAGTTAGCATCAATTGCAATTGCTACAGCTGAAACAGCAAAGAATTTATGTAACATGGATCCAAAAGTTGCTATGCTTTCATTCTCAACAATGGGTAGTGCAGACAATGAGCTTGTTGACAAAGTAAGAAAAGCAACAGAAATGGCAAAAGAGTTAAGACCAGATTTATTAATAGACGGAGAAATGCAATTAGATGCTGCTATAGTTGAAAAAGTAGCTAGTCAAAAAGCTCCAAAGAGTGAAGTTGCAGGAAAAGCTAACGTTTTAATATTCCCAGATTTACAAGCAGGAAATATAGGATATAAGTTAGTTCAAAGATTTGCTAATGCAGAAGCTATAGGACCAGTATGTCAAGGTTTTGCAAAACCAATCAATGACTTATCAAGAGGATGTAGTTCAGAAGATATAGTTAATGTTGTTGCATTAACAGCAGTTCAAGCACAAGCACAAGCTAAGTAATATATATAAATAAATTTAAAGTATTATATGTTTTTTGGGAGGAATAAATAATGAATATTTTAGTAATTAACTGTGGAAGTTCATCTTTAAAGTACCAATTAATAAATATGGATAATGAAGCGGTATTAGCAAAAGGTCTTGTAGAAAGAATAGGAATAGAAGGTTCTATATTAACTCAAAAAGTAAATGGGGAAAAATATATAATAGAAGAGCCAATGGAAAGCCACACAGTAGCAATTAAGCTTGTTTTAAATGCTCTTGTTGATGAAACTCATGGAGTTATTAAATCAATGGATGAAATTTCAGCAGTAGGACACAGAGTTGTTCATGGTGGAGAAAAGTACTCAACATCAGTTATAGTTAATGATGATGTTATGAAAGAAATTGAAGAATGTGTTAAACTTGCACCACTTCACAATCCAGCAAACATAATAGGAATAAATGCATGTAAGGAATTAATGCCAAAAACACCAATGGTAGTTGTTTTTGATACAGCATTCCACCAAACTATGCCAGAAAAAGCATATATGTATGCTCTTCCATATGAATTATATAAGAATAATCAAGTTAGAAAATATGGTTTCCATGGAACTTCCCATAAATATGTTTCAGAAAAAGTTGCAGAAATTATGGGTAGGGACTTAAAAGATCTTAAGATAGTTACTTGTCACTTAGGAAATGGTTCAAGTTGTTGTGCTATTGATGGTGGAAAATCAGTTGATACATCAATGGGATTTACTCCACTAGAAGGCTTAGTTATGGGAACTAGATCAGGAAACTTAGACCCTGCTGTGGTAACTTATATAATGAAAGAACTTGATTGCTCAACTGAAGAAGTTAATAATATCTTAAATAAAAAATCAGGTATTCTTGGACTTTCAGGAATTAGCAGTGATTTTAGAGATATTAAAAAAGCTGCTAAAGAAGGACATCATAGAGCGAAGCTTTCATTAGATATGTTCTCATACAGAGTAAGACAATATATTGGTTCATATGCAGCTTCAATGAATGGATTAGACTGTATAGTATTTACAGCTGGTATAGGTGAAAATGACAATATATCAAGAGGATTAATCTGCGAAGAATTAGGATTCTTAGGAGTAGATTTTGACAAAGAAAAGAATGATTTAGCAATAGGTGAAACTTCAGAAATAACTAAACCTGAATCAAAAGTAAAAGTTTTCGTAATACCAACTAATGAAGAACTTATGATTGCAAAAGATACCTTAGCTTTAATCAGCAAATAAAATAATATTATAAATTGCTTGACTTTTAAAATAGTACTTTATATAATAAAAATTGTGTTGTCGATAAGTATAGTTTTTCAGAGAAAAGAAATTCAGTAATAATTACTGGAGTCGAGAAAGGAAAAAATATGATAATACAATTTTTAGAAGGTTATAACAGCATAAATAAAAAGATTGAATATGAGTTTGAATTAGATAAAATTAATTATGATGGAGAATCAATAATTTTATTAGAACCTATTAAGGTTAAGGGAAATGCAAATATTACATCTGATATGTTAAGATTAAATCTTAATATAAAAACAAAGATTAAGTTATGTTGTTCAAGATGCTTAGAAAACTTTTCATCATCTATAGATATAGAAATAGATGAGAAGTTTACAAATAATAAATTAAAAGAAGAGGATAATTATGATATTGTCCTTATTCAAGGTGATAAAATAGATATCACTGAAACAATAGTTAACAATATAATATCAACCTTGCCGATTAAAAGACTATGCAGTGAAAACTGTAAAGGTCTTTGTCAGAAGTGTGGTACAAATCTAAACAAGAGTAACTGTAATTGTGATAATGGAGATGTAGACATAAGACTGGCAAAACTTAAGGATTTGTTTAGCTGATTAAGGAGGTGTAACAATGGGAAATCCTGCAAGAAAAACTTTTAGAGCCAAGAGAGATTCAAGAAGAGCTCAAACTTTTAAAGTAAGCTTACCAGGTATTGTTGAGTGTCCACAATGCCACGACATGAAACTTGCTCACAGAGTTTGTAAAAACTGTGGACATTACAAAGGTAAGGAAGTAGTAGCTTCTGAAAAATAAAGAAAGTCATTTGACTTTCTTTTCTTTATATATAAAAGAAAAAGGTGAGTGTCTATGAAAATAGCGATAGATGGTATGGGTGGAGATAATGCCCCTAAAGCAATAATAGAAGGTTGCATTGAAGCATTAAAAGAAAATAAAGATATAGAGCTTTATATTACAGGGCCTGAAGAAATAATAAAAAAAGAACTATCTAATTATAGCTATGATAATGAAAAAGTTAAAGTAATAAACGCTAGTGAAATTATTACAACTAATGAACATCCTGTTATGGCACTTAGAAAGAAAAAAGATTCAAGTATAGTTAAGGCTTTAAAGCTTGTTAAAGATAAAGAATGTGATGCTATAATTTCAGCAGGAAGTACAGGGGCCTTTTTAGCAGGATGTACTTTAATAGTTGGAAGAATAAAAGGTATAGAAAGACCAGCCCTAGCACCTATAATGCCAGGAAGAAATGGAGCATTTATGGTTATAGATGCTGGAGCAAATGTAGATTGTAAACCAAGTTATCTACATCAATTTGCACATATGGGAAATATATATTTTGAAAATGTTCTAAATTACAAAAATCCTAGCACAGGGCTTATAAATATAGGAGCTGAAGAAGAAAAAGGAAATGAATTAACAAAAGAAACATTCAAACTTTTAAAAGAAAGCTCTGATTTAAACTTTGTTGGTAATGTTGAACCTAGAGATATTTCAACGGGTGATGTGAATGTACTTGTTTGTGATGGATTTGTTGGAAATACTGTGCTTAAAATGTATGAAGGAGTTGCTTCAAATCTTTTAGGAACAATAAAAGATGAGATAAAAGCTTCTGTTATTAGTAAAATAGGTGCTTTATTCTTGATGCCTGTATTTAAAGCATTAAAAAAGAAATTTGATTATAAAGAGTACGGTGGTGCACCATTTTTAGGAGTAGATGGAGTATGTGTAAAGGCACATGGAAGTTCGGATAGTAGAGCTTTTAAAAATGCCATAAAACAATCTATAATATTCTTTGAAAATGATATTGTTGGAAAAATAAAAAAGGATATAAAACAAGAAAAAAATATATAATACATGTATAAGTCATATTGACTGTAATCAATATATATAATATTATCTAAGTAGACTTATTTAGGGAGGTGAATTTTAAATGTTTGAAAGAGTTAAAAATATAATTGCTGAAAAATTAAGCATTAACGCAGATGAAATAACACTAGAGTCAGCATTTATAGAAGACCTAGGTGCAGATTCACTAGATATAGTAGAACTTATAATGGCTTTAGAAGATGAATTAGATATGGAAATTCCAGATGAAGTAGCAGAAAACTTTGTTACTGTTGGAGATGTTGTAGAATATATAAAAGAACACCATGAAGAATAATTCAGTCCCGCCT
>X256_Zander__coassemble_187_pt1 | contig 11604 bp, 9 predicted proteins | sample X256_Zander__metabat2_high_PE_003 | metagenome-assembled genome bin X256_Zander | reverse complement strand
AATAGTAATAAGTAATTTAATATTTAAAAATAATTTAAGGGACACAAGGATATTTGCATATCAATGTGTCCTTTAAAAGATACTATAAGTAAATATAATGATTTTAGGTGATTTTTTGAGATTAAAATTTGAAAAAAAGATAACTTTATTAGCAGTATTAATGGTTTTTATACCATTATTTTTATCATACTTATTATCTTTAGGATTTAAATTAGAATCTGTACAGGATGAAATAAAAAAAGATTTAAAAGATGTAGGAACTATTATTAGTAATACTCCTACTATACAGAAAAATTTAAGTTATAAAGAAAATAGCAAAGATATTCAAAACTATGTTATGAATATAATAAATGATTTAAAAAACATAGATATAATTGTTGTTGCTGATATGGATGGAAAAAAGTATTCTCATTTAGATACTAATCAAATAGGCAAGATTTTTATTAATGAAGATAAAAATAATGTTCTTAAATATGGAAGGGGATACTATTCATTAATGATAGGTTCTATGGGAAAAACCATAAGATGGTTTCAACCTATTTTTTATAATAATAAGCAAGTAGGTTTTGTGATGACGGGAAAGTATTACAACGATTTAGCTATTTTAAATTATGAAATAATAGCATATTATTTTGGTTTGTTTGTTTTAGTTATAGGAATAACTATTATTGTAGCAAGATATTTTGGAAAAAGTATTAAAACTTCTATGCTTGGTATGGAGCCTAAAGAAATTGCAAGACTATATAAAGAAAAGTCAGTTGTAATAAATTCTATAAATGAAGGAATTATGGTTTTAAATCAGAATAATGAAATAGTTGATATTAATAAGTGTTGCTATAATATGTTTTATGAATTCGTGCCTGATAAAGTTATTGAAAAATTAAATCAGCATATAAAAAACAAAGATAGTTTTGAAATGAAAGAATTTATTATTTTAGGTAAGAAAATTTTTATAACATTGAAGTTTATCCTAGAAGAGGATTCTTATTTAGGTGCCATAATAACACTTATAAACAAAGAAGAAATAAACAAGGTAGCAAAAGAAATTACAAGCATAGATCAAACTGTAAAAAATCTAAGAGCAACTGTACACGAATTTAAAAATAAATTGCATGTAATATTAGGTTTAGTAAAGCTTGAGGAATATGAAGAAGTTAAAAATTATATTTTAAAAATACAACAAGCACAAGAAAATAATATTTTAAAGTTTTCTAATATAGAAGATTATTATGTTAAGGGTATGCTTATAAGTAAAGAACTTATGGCTAACGAAAGAAAAATAAATTTTATAATATTAGAAGATTCAAATCTTTATGAGAAACATAACTACGTAAGTTCTGAAGATTTAATAACCATAATAGGAAATCTTATAGAAAATTCATTTGAAGCTTGTGCAATAAGTAGTAAAGAAAATAAGATTGTAGAATTGTTATTAAATGAGAATAAAGAATCAATAAGAATAAGTGTAAGGGATAATGGAATAGAAATTCCTAAAAATATTAAGGAAGATATTTTTAAACAAGATGTATCATCAAAAGGAAAAGGAAGAGGTATTGGATTAGCACTTATTAAAAGTAGAGTCGAACTTTATAATGGAAATATAGATATAATTAAAGAAAAAAATAGTAAAACTTTCAATATAATTGTTTTTAAAGGCGACATTAAGTAATGGGAAAATATACAAAAAAAGATTAATATTGAAAGAGAGTTGGATTTATTATGGAAAATGTGTTGATAATAGAAGATGACCCTATGGTTTCTTTAATAAATAGAAAATATATAGAACTTATAGAAGGGTTTAAAGTTATAGCTTTAGTATATACTGAAGAAGATGTGCTTAAAGTTTTAGAAGAAGAAAAAATAGATTTAATATTGTTAGATTATTATCTTCCAAAACAAAATGGTTTAGAAATACTTAAAAGCATAAGAAATAAAGGATATTTATCAGATGTAATTATGATTACTGCAGCAAATAGTGTGGAAGAAATAAAAGTAGCTTTTGCTTATGGTGCCATAGATTATTTAATAAAACCTTTTGAATTTGAGAGATTTAAAGAAGCTATAAATAAGTACATATCTAAGAATGAATTATTAAAAAAGAATAAAAACTTAGAGCAAAAAGAACTAGATATATTATCCCAAAAAGAACAACTTTCATTAGAAGTTCCGAAAGGACTTAGCAAAAAAACTTTAGAAAATCTTATCGATTTATTAGAAAAAGAAAAGTTCAGAGAATGGACTATTAGAGAAATATCAGAATGTCTTGGAATTAGTAATGTTAGTATAAAAAAATATATGGATTACTTAGAAAAAATAAAAAAAGTGAAAATGACATCAACCTATGGAAATGTAGGAAGACCAGAATATAAATATACTTTGAATTTTTAATATAAAGCTCTTCTCCTTTAACAAAAAAGTTTTCTAGTGGAATATAATTAATTAGAGAGAAGAATTTAAGGGAGATGAGTTTATGATTTTAAATTATGATAAGCATAAATATTTAGGATTATTAGGTTTGATTTCATTAATTGGACTTAAAGGATTTACAGGCAGAAATCCATTGTATTATGTATTTTTCATTAATATATTTTGGTTTACACTGTTTTATGAGAATAGTTATTTATATAAGAAGTTTAAAAGAAGTATATAAAAAATTATAAATTATAAGCTACTAACAGGTTTAGTAGCTATTTTCTATGTAATAAAAGTATATAAAAAATTAAATATAAATACATAATTGACACTTTGTGGTTAAAAAGTTAACATAAAGATATAAATGAATAATATTCAATAAATTAGAGGAGAAAAATTCTTATGAATAATATAAAATTTCATATTTTAGCTACTATAATTATTAATATTGTTTTTATGATGATTGTATTTTCTACGGATAATCCTTTAATAATTGTTTCTGTTGGACTTTTTAGCATTATAATATTATGGATTTATAATGGAGAGGATGATATTAAAAAAGGAATCAAAATATTTATTCCACTATCAATAATAGTAAGTTTTATAAATTTGTTTTTTGTGGATGGGGGAATTATAGTTTTATTTAGATTTATGGGTAAAGTTTTTACACTAGAAACATTGGTATATGCACTAACATCCAGTTTTAAATTGTTAATAGTAATCTACCTATTTTATTTATTATCTCACATGATAGATTCAGATAAAGCCCTATCTTTTTTTTCTTCAAAAATCCCTAAAGTCACACTTATTATGTTGATTTCCCTAAAACTTGTACCTAATATGAAAAAAAGAATAAAAGCTATAAAAGAAGTTTATGAAATTAGGGGAGTAGACTATTCTAATAAAAATATAAAATCAAAAATAAAAAGTTATTTTCCAGTACTTTCTGTACTTTTAGAAGATTCTTTAGAGGGTTCCTTTGATATAAGTGAAAGTGCCTATGTGAGAGGATTTTTAAGTGGGAAAAGAAGTGAATATGATAAGGATGATTTAAAGTTAGAGGATAAGGTTATTATATTAGGTAGTTTAATAATATTTTTTATACATATATATTTTATCATTAAGAAATATACTGTTTATGATGTTTATAGTACTAATAACATATTAGATTTTATAAATAGATATTCTTTATTAGAAGGTAAATTCATTTTATTTGCTACTTTAGGATTATTGATATTTATCTTATTTAGAGAGAAGGGAATAGAGCATGAGTTACATTAATTTAGAAAATATAAGTTATAGTTATCCCTTATCAGATAAGAAAAGTTTAGAAAATATAAATTTACATATAGAAAAGGGAGAAATTATTTTAATTACTGGCAAATCTGGTTCTGGAAAATCTACTTTAGTTAGATGTATAACAGGAACTATACCTAATTTTTATGGTGGAAAAGTTTTAGGTAATATTAAGATTAATAATAAAAATCTAGAGGATTTAAATCATAGAGAACGGGCAAAAGAAATAACTATGGTTTTCCAAGACCCTGAAAGACAACTTATTATGAATAAAGTACATAGAGAAATTGCTTTTTCCCTTGAAAATTTAGAAATTAAGGATGGAGATATTAAAAGAAGAGTTTGGGAGACTATGAGGTTTTTTAATATTTCTAATCTTTGGGATAGAGAAATTGAAACTTTATCTGGGGGAGAAAAGCAAAAAGTTGTAATATCTTCAGCTATTGTCTTAAAACCTAATTGTATAATTTTAGATGAACCTATATCCCAATTAGATCCTCAAAGTGCTGAAGAGGTTATTTATTTTATAAAAAAGATTAATGAAGAATTAGGAATAACAATTCTAATTATAGAACAAAGAATAGACAAATGGTTTGAAATTGCAGACAAGATTTTAATTATGGAAGATGGAAAGTCTATTTTTTATGGAAATAGAAAACAACTATACAACAAAGATTTAAATGAATACCTTCCTATATATTTAAGAGCAAATAAACTGTTTAAAAAAGATATTAGTTTAAATATAAAAGATACTAGAAAAATGATAGAAGAAACTGATTTTTCTAAATTTAAAAATAATGAGGATAATGGAAATAATCAAGTTAATTCTAAAGAAAAAACACAAAAAAATAATTTTTTAAAAAAGTTATTTTCAAATAAAAAAAACGAAGAAAATCCTTTAATTAGCGTAGATAAACTTTTCTTAAAGTACAATGAAAAAGAAGTTTTAAAAAATATAAATTTAAATTTTAAAGAGGGAGAATTTTATACCATAATAGGAGAAAATGGGGCAGGAAAAAGCACATTATTAAAAGCTTTAATGAACTTAATAAAGTTTAAAGGAGATATATTCTTCAAAAATAAATCTATAAAAAATATGAGTAGAAAAGATATTGCAAAAATAATAGGATATGTTTCTCAAAATCCTAATGATTATATTTCAAAGGATACTGTCTATGAAGAAATTAAATTTACCTTAGATAACTTTGAAATAAAGGATGAAAGTCTTATAGATGATATTTTAAAAAAATTAGATATATATCATTTAAAAGACAGGAATCCAAGAGATGTTAGTAGTGGAGAAAAACAAAGGATTGCAATAGCTTCAATAATGGTAATGAAACCTAAAATAATAATGTTAGATGAACCAACAAGAGGTCTTGATAACAAAACTAAAGAACTTTTAGGAAAGTTTTTAAGAAGTTTTAAAGAAGAAGGTTCTACTATAATAATGGTAACTCATGATATAGATTTCTCAAGTGAATATTCAGATGAGATATTATTAATGTTTGATGGAAATATTATTTCTAAGGGTAAAATAAAAGAAGTACTTAAAGACGGAATATATTATACTTCAACTATTCACAAACTATTTAAAGATAAATGTGATATTTATTCTTTTAAGGAATTAGAAGAAGTATTAAATGAGGTAATAAGATGAGAAAAATTTTCTTAGCAATATCTATGTCACCATTAATTATGATTTTGATATTTTCCTTTAAACTAGGAAAAAGTTCAGCTTTCCCAGCATTATTAACAGGTTCAGTTTTACTTACATTATTTTTGAACTATTTATATTTTGAAAAAAGCAATACTGGAACGAAGGAAATAGCTATAATAGCTACTTTAAGTGCCTTTGCAGGTATCTCTAGAGTACCATTTTATATGATACCAAGTGTGCAACCAACTACATTTATTATAGCTATTTCAGGATTGGTTTTTGGAAGTTATGAAGGCTTTTTAATAGGTGCAACTTCTGCATTTATATCTAACATATTTTTAGGGCAAGGGCCTTGGACACCGTGGCAAATGATTGCTTGGGGCAGTGTTGGTTTTTTTAGTGGCTTAATTGGAACCAAATTTAAAAAACCTAAAATAGAAGTTTTTGCTTTAATATGCTTATTTTATGGATTCCTCTTTGGATTTATAGTTAATATTTGGGGGGTAATAGGTTTTGTAAAAGATATAAATAAAACTACAATATTAATATCTTATATGAGGGCTTTTCCTTTTGATGTAATACATGGAGTAGGAAATTTCTTTTTTGTTATGATATTTTATGATAAGTTTTTTAAAATACTTAATAGATTTAAATTAAGAATTACTTAAAAATTAGGAGGGTTTTGGGATGAGAAAAATTAAAAAAAGTTTTATGGCTTTAGTTACATTATGTTTTTTTGTTACTTCAATGTTTTTAGTATTTGTAGATGTAAAAGCTAATGCTGAGGAATTAAAAAATGTAAGTGTGAGAATTGAAGGGTTAGAATCAATTATAGTTCAAGGAAATTCTAAAGGAAATACTGCTTGGGAAGCAATAAAACAGCTTTTAGACAATAAAAAAATTTCTTATAAAATAGCTAATAGTAAATTTGGTATATATATTGAAGAGATTAATGGTTTAAAAGCTGGAAAGTTTAATCAATATGATGGTTGGATGTTTTATATAAAGGAAGGAAATAAAATAGTTGAACCATCTACAAGTATTGGTGATTATAAATTAAAAGATAGGGAGAGCATAGTTGTATACTATGGGGCTTTTGGAGTTACTGATATATGCAATAAAATAAAATTTGAACCTGAAGTAGTAAAAGCAGATAAAGATTTTAAAATGCAATTTTTGTATAAGCATTTTGATTATAATCAAAATAAAGATATTGAAAAATTAATTTCAAATGTAAAAGTTAATATAGACAATAAAAAGTATACTACTAATAAAGATGGATTTATAGAAGTAGAAGGATTAGCTAAAGGGAAACATAGTTTTAAAATAAGTGGATATGAAAAAGATAATGTACCTAAAGTAGTTATGGAGAAGGGAAACTTTAATATAGATGGAATTAGTCCAACTAAAATTAATTTTGTACAAGCTAATATTGTAAATAATGAAGATGACAATGAAATAAAAAATAATGATAGTAAGAATGTAAATAATAAAAAAGAAGAGAAGAAAGTAAATTTTAATATAAACAAGGATTATGAGGAAACATTAAATTATTTAAAATCTAAGGATGCATCACCTTGGGTAGGATTTTCTTTGTATAAAGCAGGAGTAAAATTCAACTCAACATTTTTAAAAGATTTAGATAATGAATTAGAAAATCAACCAATAAATGAAACAAGACCAGCACAACTTGAAACGGATAGTATAGGATTAGCGTCTTTAGGATATTCACCTTTGGATTATAAAAATAATAACTTAGTAAAAGAATTATACTCAAGAAATATAGATGATTTTTTTACTAATGAATTAATTTTTGGACTTCTTACACACAGAGCTTTAAATTTAAAGGATGAATATAATATAACAAGAAAAGATTTAGTAAATAAAATACTAAGTAACAAATTAACTAACAATAATAATGGAAAAGATTTTTATGGATGGGCATGGACAGGGAATAAAATAGATATTGATATGACAGCAGCAACTATAAATGCCTTAGCTCCTTACTATAATGGAGAAAAGTTAGAGGGAATTGATAATAACAAAGTTAGAAAAGCAGTGGATGAAGCAATTGAAACATTATCATATATGCAAAAAGATACTGGAGATATAGTCGGAGAGTATGGACCATCTTCAGAAAATGATTCTTTTGTTATAATGGCATTAACTTCAATAGGAATAAATCCAGCAGGACAAAAGTTTACAAAAACAAAGGGAAACTTAGTAACTGCTTTATTATCTTATAAAGGTGATAACGGACAATTTAATCATAACAAAGAAGTTAAAAATAATTATTTATCAACAGATGAAGCTTTTAGGGCATTAATATGTTTAAAAAACTTTGATGGCAAAAATACTGTAGATTATTATAAAAGTAATATAAATCTTAAAGATTTAAAATTAGTTAATGCGGATGGAAGTATAAAAGAAAATAAAAAAGATAATCAGAGTGTATTAGAAAATAAGGATAATAATTTAAACAATAAAAATGTAACAGAAAATAAAAACAATAATTTAGATAGTAAAAAAGAAAATAATTTAAAAACAAATGTTAATCAGCAAAGTAAACATGATTTAGAAAATTCTAATGAATTAAATAAAGAAAAAATAGCATTAGATAAAAGTAAACAAAATGATGATTTAAAAGAAGAAATTATGCCTACAACAGGAAGTAGAATAGGTTATAAAGGATTTAGAAATATTTCTATTGCTATTATTTCACTAGGTATTTTGGTTTTATACAAAGGTAAAAAGGGTGAATAATAAGAAAGGAGTATTTAGTGAGAGTTTAGTATCTATGATACATTCTCTCACTAAAGATAAATTATGAATAATAGAAATAAAAAAATAATTTTTTCTATAATAATAGTTTTAATAGCTATCTTTGGAATAGTAGGTGTAAATGCATTAAATAAAAATTTGACATCTAAAGTTAATACTAAAGATGAAGTTTTATTGTCTGATGATAAGGATTCTAATATTAGTGATAATAGTAATGAACAAGAAAATGACCAAAAGACTAAAACAAAGGATGAAAAGCAAGATTCTAAAGCACAAGATAAAAAAGAAGAAAACAAATCTAAAGAAGATAAAGACAAAACTGTAAACGAAAAAGCTAATAGCAAATCTAAACAAGATAATAACAATAAAACTAATCAACAAAATAAGAGTGAAATAAAAAACGAAGAAGCTAAAAGTAATGCTAATATAAATAAATCTAAAACTACAGATAATAACACTAATAATAATAAAGAAATAGCTAAGAATCAACAAATTAACAAAAAAGCAAACACATTAGAAAATCAATCAAAAAAACAAACAATAGAATTATCAATAATAAATGAAGTAAATAATAGAACTTTATTTTGTGGACAACTACCTATAAATGGAGATGAAAATTTTAATAATATAATGAATAAGTTTTTATCTAATAATGGAGTTAAACATATAAATAGAGGTGGATATATATCAATGATGTATGGTTTATCTGAATTTAATGCAGGACCTAGTAGTGGATGGTGTTATTATGTAAATGGAAATAAATCATCTATTGGAATAGAAGGATATATTCCTAAGAATGGCGATAAGGTTGTTTGGAAGTATTTAAAAGATGGAGTAAATAATTAATCTAATATTAATAATGGTGAAAAAATATATATGTAAATGAATTGGTTATTAAAGTAACCAATTATAAGGGCTATATTGAAAGTTTTAAGTAATATGATTTTATTACTTGTAAAATTTTGATATAGCTTTATTTATTTGAGCAACATTAAATATTTTATTATTATTAACGAGAAAATATTTGTCCGTAGTTTTTATTAATATTAGTACATAAAGTAAATAGAAATTTTAAGTTAATAGAAAATTATACTGTTAGTAAGTAAAGAGGAGAATGGAAAATGAGTAAAAAATTAAAGTACATAGTTAGAGGGTTTGCAATTACTTTAGTAATTTCTTTAGTTGGATTTGATGTAGTTCAGACTTTTAATCAAAATAAAACAAACGTAGTTAAAGCTATAAATAAAAAATCGAATGACAATACTTTGTTATATAGTGAGGATAAACTAATATTTTTAAAAAACCAAAATAATACACCTAAAATAATAAAAGATGCTATAAAAAAATTAGGAAAGCAAGCAGAAAAGAAACTTAAAATTAAAAATCCAACTGTAATTGATAAAACAGAAATCCTAAATATAGGAGCAACTAAACATGATTATGTGAGTATGCCTCCATATTATTGGAAAAATCCTAATACCAAAACAGGCTATCCATACATAGTTAAAGATGGTGTGAAAAATCCAGAAAGACTTTCCAGTGAAAAATTTGACTCACGAAGAGCAGAAGAGATGGTATCAGCAGTTACCACTCTAAGTACGGCATATTCTCTAACTGGAAAAGAAGAGTATGCAAAAAAAGCTTCAGAAATTATTAAAACTTGGTTTATAGATAAAGACACTAAAATGAATCCTAATATGACTTATTCTCAATGTATACCAGGGAAGAATAAAGGCACAGGTTCTGGAATAATAAATTCATCAAACTTTATAAAAGTTATAGACTCTGTATATTTACTACAAAACTCAAAAAGTTGGACAAGTGAAGAGGATAAGAATTTAAAGAAATGGTTTGAACATTATATAAACTGGCTTGAGATTAGTGAACTTGGAAAGTTAGAAAGAGAAAAAGACACAAATCATGGTAGTTGGTATGATGCACAAGTTGCTACATATGCTTTATACTGTGGAAAAGAAAAATTAGCTAAAAAAATAGTTAAAGAAGCTAGGGAAAAAAGAATAGATAAACAAATAGAAGTAGACGGAAGAATGCCAGCAGAGTTAAGAAGAACGAAGTCTTTAGCATATACTGAATATAATTTGCAAGCATTAATAACATTAGCTAGAGTTGGAGATAAAGTAGGGATTAATCTCTGGGACTATAAAGGTGCTAAGGGACAATCTTTAAAAACTTCTATAGATTTTGTTAATGAATATTTATTAGGAAAAACAACTTGGAATTATAAGAATATAATTAAGGAAGAAAATGAAGGTTTTGTGCCATATTTAGCACTTGCATATAAATATTATAATTTTGATGATTATAAAAAAACTATAGAAAATTATGAAGATAAGCTAAATGAACAAGAAAAAATTATTTTATATAGCATTATGAATAGATAGAATATATATCTTCTAATGATAAAGCTATATTTTTAAATTAATATTTATTATGTATAGTTTTAAATATATAATGTTTTTCAGAATCTACATATTTAAAAGTGATGGTTACTTGGAATTCTATTTTTTAGGAAGAAAAAAATATATACGAAAGGTATTTTCAATGTAATAACCATCACTTTTTTTATAATAAATTTTTATTATAAGCTTTTTAAATTATGCAGTTTTAGATCTATCATGTACGTTCCAAGTAAATGATAAGAATACAATAGCTAGTACACAACCAACCATTAAAAGTATAAATCCACCATTCCAACTGAATTTATCAACAACCATTCCCATAGCCAGTTCTGCAAGAACTTCGCCACCCATATAACCGAATAGTCCAGTAAATCCTGCAGCAGTTCCAGCTGCTTTCTTTGGAACAAGGTCTAAGGCACTAACTCCTATAAGCATTACAGGTCCATATATTAAAGCACCTATTGCAGATAATGCACAGTTTATTGCAATAAAACTTGAACTTTTCCAGTAAACAAAAACTGCAACTGTAACACCAATCATACAGAAGATTCCTAAAGGTGCACGGCGACCATGGAAAACTTTATCACTAAGCCAACCAACAAGTATAGTGCCTGGTATAGCAGCATATTCAAACAAAGAAAATGCTATTGAAGAATCCTTAGGTGAAAAGTGTCTTACTTCCTTTAAATAAGTAGGCACCCAGTTTATAACACCATATCTAACAAGGTAAACGAATACATTTGCTATAGCTATAAACCATAAATATTTATTACAAAGTACATATTTAACAAGAATTTCTTTTCCAGATAACTCTCTTTCTCTGTCTTCTACCGCAACATCAGGATAATCATTTTTATATTCTTCAATTGGAGGTAGTCCTACAGATTGAGGTGTATCTTTTGCAAAAATCATATATAATATACCAACTATAATAGCTATTATAGCAGGTAAGTAGAAAATTCCTTTCCAACCATCAAACATAGATACTCCGATTAAAGCAATAGTTGCTATAAATCCTCCACCTATGTTGTGAGC
>X256_Zander__coassemble_184_pt1 | contig 11716 bp, 9 predicted proteins | sample X256_Zander__metabat2_high_PE_003 | metagenome-assembled genome bin X256_Zander | reverse complement strand
TAACGTTGATATTAAAATGGAAAGACTTCCATTTAGATATGTTAGATGGATTGAAAATGATGCTATTGATATGGATTCACTTAACCTTACATCTGATACTAGAAAGGTTAAAGACCTTAAAGATAGAAACCTTCTTATATTCCAAAATGATTGGGGTATTAGCTGGGCATTAGATCATAATAAAGGGTTAGTTCTTTCATCAATATCTAAAGGTGAATAAATTTTACATTATTCTATGTAATAAAGGGTTGCTAACAAGCGACCCTTTTGTTAATATAATTATTTTAAAATAAATTGCTCAATCATTTTAGCCACACCATCATTTACATTAGTATCTGTTACATAATCCGCTTTTTCCTTTACATACTCTTCTGCATTACTCATAGCAACACCAAGTCCAGCATATTCTATCATTGAAAGGTCATTTTCACCATCTCCGATACAAATTATTTCTTCTCTTTTAATTCCTAATTTTTGAGCTAATATTTTAACTGCATTGCCTTTTGTTGTTCCTTTTTGCATAACTTCAAGATTACCTCTCCAAGAGCTTACTAATTCAAAACTTCCCTCTTCTGATAATTCTTTTCTTACTTCTGCCAATTTTTCTTCTTCACCAAACATTATGGATTTTAAAATTTTATCTTTATTTTTTTTAAATCCAATTTTGAAGTCATCAACTAATTGAATTTTTACTCTTCTATCTTCAGATAAATTTTTATTCATCATAACATATCCATGAGTTTCTGGTAATTCTTCTTCAGTTATTACGGAATCAGAAGTATTAAAATAACCTAAAAGACCATGTTTTTTCATTACCTTATATATAGATTCTAATTGCTCGTCTTTTAAAATTGACTCATATATAACTTCGTTTTTATCTTTTTCTCTAATATAAGCACCATTAGCTGAAATTATCGGTGCCTCAACTCCTACTAAATCAGCATAAGCTTTAGCAGATGTAAATAATCTTCCTGTTGTTATTGCTACTTTTATTCCTAATTCACTCGCTTTTCTTAATGCATTTTTATTATTTTCACTAACCGTATGATTTTCACCTAATAATGTTCCATCCATATCAGTGCATATTAATTTATACTTCATATTCATTCACCTTCCTCAATTGCTAATTTTATATTTTGGTAATATATACTATAACATTATAGCAAACAATATTAATATTCTTTGCTATAGTCTAAATTTTATTATGTATTAAAAATAATTAAATTAAAATTATTACTAAAAGATAAAGGATTAAATCTTATACTTAAATAATAAAATTTAATCCTTTATCTTTAACAATTATATGAAATTTAAAGCTATTTTACAAAAATCACATATATTTAATTATATTTGTGTTAATGTTAACCATATTTATTAAGCTTTTAAATTGTTCCTAAAAATACCTATTTTCTAATCTATGTTATACATCTAATCTCCATAATCCATGTATATTGCAATATGCTCTTACAGTAAAATGTTCATCCTTTATATCAAAAATTGCTTCTGGTTTGTCCTTTGGTGTTAAGTGTTTCTTGTAAACATTAGTATCTGTAGTTACTTCAATCCATTCTATATAATGTACATCTATCATTGGGTGTTCTTTTGCACCTAGTTTTACTTTTATACCATTATCTAACTTTTCTATTATTGGTATATGTTTTTCTGCTACAGCTGGATTTGTATTTTCTTTTAATTCACTCATAGGTTTTCCACAACAAGTTAACATACCTAAATCTTCATTTGGTGTAACAACCTCTATTACAGTTTTACATCCATCACAACCAAAAAGTTTATTAAGTTTAATCATAAAAAAATTCCTCCTTCAAATATCTAATATATTTATTGTATATTTTGATATTTTATATAAACTCTTATTACTTATTATCTTTATTTTAGCATTTATTTAAACCTACTTTCTGTAATTTAAAACATTTTACCTTATATTTACTTTGTTTTTATTTTCTCTTATTTATTCATATTTTAGTATTTATTAACTCTATTATCTTGATTAATTCTTAATTTTTTTCAAATACTATACTTATACTACTTTTATTATAAAGGAGTGTTGAAATTGAAAAAATCAAAGCCTTATTTACCAGAAGTAAGAGATACTTATACTGTTGATGAACAAGAATTAAAGTCTTATTCACCTAATGGAGAAACTTGTGTTAAAACTCCTAATCCTGTTAAAGATCCAATAGCTTGCAATAATATCGCCACATCTGAATTTGACTATACTGATAAAAGTTTAGTTAAATAGTTAAACTATACATTAAAATCATTTCTTTAAAAAAGCAGAATTTACTAAGTAATTTTCTTATTAGTAAATTCTGCTCCAATTTTATTTCTTATCTTTATCATTTTTTTCTCTAAATTTCTTAGTAAAATAATATTCCGTTAACATAACTCCAGCAACTATTACTACTAATATTATAATAGCCTGTATAGACATACTATCCTCCTAATAAAATTGTTAAAAAACTATATAATTTTACAAAATATAAACTCAGTATCACCTATTCGAATTACATCTCCATTTTGCAATAACTTTGGTTCTTGTATCAAATTTTCATTTACGTATGTTCCAGTTGAAGATTTCAAATCCTGAATAAAATGACCCTTTTCATCACTTTTTATAATAGCATGAGTTGAACTTACATTATTTTCACTAATTATAACCATATTATTATCAGCTTTTCCGATAGTTGTATTTATATTTTTTTGAAGTTGAATTTTGCTTCCAAAATTGTTTCCCTTTCTTACAACTAACATAACTAAGTGCTCTATCTTAGAATTTATTATCTTGTCCTTAATCCATGTACTATTATCTATCTTTGTAATATTATTTTCTTTAGAATTAGCATTAGCTTTATATGTTTCAAAATTTTTGACTTTATGTTCTTTAATTTCTTTTTCATTTTCTGTGTATTCATTTTCATTATTATTTTTTTTATCTTTTGAGTTTAATTGAATTTCCTTGCTTTTAAATTCTTTTATAGATTCTTCTAAATACTTTACATTTTTCTTTAATTCTTCTATATTTACCTTTTGATTCAATTGTATGTTTAATGCTTTACTTATTTCATTTTCTAAACTTTGAGTTAATTTAAATTTCATTTCCTCTTCCATCTTATCTTTTTGAAGTACTTGTTCTTTAAGTGCTTTGCTTAATTCTAAATCTAAATTCTCTTTAAACTGAATTTTCATTTCAGCTTCAATTTCATACTTTAGTTTTTTCTCAATTTCATCCTTTTTAAATAATGACTTAAAAATTAATAAGGATATAATTACACCTAAAGCAATCCCTATTAATAATAAGAAAGCATTTTGCACTTACACTCCACACCTTTCAATTAGTTGCTCACACTTCTATAATATTATATGCTTGTATTTATAATGTGTTAAACTCTGAAAAATTTTTATTTAATTACATAAAAAAGCCTGTAGATTAAATCCACAGGCTAACATACTATAATCTATAAAATTCTTCAAAAGATTTCATACAATAATAATGATCTTGAACTCCGCCAAGTTCTCTTATTGAATGCATTGCAAGTACAGGTGTACCCATATCAACTGAACGTATTGGAAGGTGTGTTGCAGATATTGGTCCTATTGTTGATCCACCTCTTAAATCTGATCTATTAGTAAACATTTGAACTGGTACTCCTGCTCTTTTGCATACTTCAACATATACTGCTGATGAATCTGCATCTGATGTATAACTTTGTGAAGCTGCAATTTTTATAACAGGTCCTCCATTTATAACTGGTCTTAATACCGGATCATGTTTTTCGCCTACATTTGGATGAACAGCATGTGCTAAATCTGCTGATATCATAAATGATTTAGCTATAGCTCTAAAGAAAGCTTCCTTATCTTTTCCTAAACATAAAACTATTCTTTCTAAAATATTAGCCACTAAAGTTGTATCCGCACCTTGCTTTGTTGCGCTTCCAACCTCTTCATTATCAGTACAAATCATCACATTAGTAGCTTTATTTACAGGTGATGATATTATAGCTCTTATTCCTGCATGGACCATAGCTAAATCATCTAATCTTCCCATTGATATAAACTCTTCATTTACGCCCATTATTGTTCCTTTTTCATATTCATATGGAAATAAGTCAAAATCTAAAACTTCTTCTTTGTCTATTCCTAATTCTGTTGCTATTAAATTTAATAAGTACCCGTCTTTTTCAAGATTTTTATTTACCATTGTCATTACTGGCAAAGTATCCTTTTGCCTATTTATTTTAACACCATCATTTATTTCTCTATTCATATGAATAGCTAAATTAGGAATTATTAAAATAGGTTTCTTTATGTTAAGTAACATAGTTTTAGGCTCTAATGGGTTTTCACTTCTAACTATAACTCTACCTGCTAAAGATAATGGTCTATCAAACCAAGTATTTAATATTGGGCCACCATAAACCTCAGTATTTAATTTTAAATATGCATTTTCTGAAATTATTTCTGGTGATGGTTTTAATCTAAATCCTGGTGAATCAGTATGAGCACCTATTAACTTAAAGCCATCTTCTTCTATTTCACCTTTTCCTATTATAAATGCTATTAATGCCGATGAATTTTTAGTGATAAAATACTTTCCTTCTTTTTTTAAATCCCACTTATATTCTTCTTTTAATTCTATAAATCCATTCTTTTTTAGCTCTTCCCCTATATTTTTAGTAGCATGAAAAGCAGTTGGACTATCATACAAAAAATCAATTAATTCTTGTGCTAATTTTTTTTCCATCTAAATCACTTCCATTCTTAAAAGTTATACTTTAATTATACTATTCTTTATAAATATTAAATTAACATTTTATAAAACCCTTAGCTCTAATATCTTATAAAATAAATGTGTTTATAAACAACTACTACTCTTTAAATATCAACTTAATATAATAATCCAAATTATTTTATTAAACTTTTATTATTTGTAAATTTTAACCTCTTATTTGTTGTGGTAAGAATTTTGTATATGAAATATAATAGTTAAAGAATATAGAAACGGAGTTGTGTTAACTATGTTAAGTAAATTATTATTAAACAAATTTGTAAAAAATAATTCTGATATAGAAAATGAAACTGTCCGTGCTGGTTATGGATATCTAGCTGGGGTAGTTGGAATAATTATAAACCTTATATTATTCTTTACTAAATTATCTATAGGAATAATTTGTGCAAGTATTGCAGTTCAAGCTGATGCCTTTAATAACTTATCAGATGCGGGCTCTTCCATTATAACCATAATAGGTTTTAAATTATCTAAAGCACCAGCTGATAAAGAGCATCCTTTTGGGCATGGAAGAATTGAATATATTTCTGGATTTATAGTTTCATTTTTAGTTATATTAGTAGGATTTGAATTTGTTAAATCTTCTATAGAAAGAATTTTAAATCCTACAGAACTAAACTTTCAATTAATTCCATTTATATTACTTCTAATATCAATTATTTTTAAATTTTGGCTTGGTAGATTTAATAAATTATTAGGTGATAAAATTAATTCTTCAGCATTAAAAGCTTCAGCATTAGATGCTATGGGAGATGTTCTTTCATCAGCTGTTATAACAATCTCTTTATTAGCACCAAAAATAACTTCAATTCCAATAGATGGATATATAGGTGTAGTTGTTGCACTTGGAATTATGTATTCTGGTTTTAAGTTAATAAAAGATACAATAAGCCCGCTTATTGGGGAAGCTCCTCCAAAGGAACTTGTGGAGTCAATAACTAATTCGGTTTTATCCTATGAACATGTTACAGGTGTTCATGATTTAATAATACACAATTATGGTCCAGGAAAGTGCATGGCCTCTATACATGCAGAAATACCTGCAGATATAGATATTATGAAAATTCATTCACTTGTAGATAAAATAGAAAGAGAAATTTCACATAAATTAGGAATGTATTTAGTAATCCATATGGATCCTATTTCAGTAGAAACAGAGGAAATAAAGCTTACAAGACAAGAAGTTGAAAAAATTATAGACTATAATCCTCTTATTAAATCCTTTCATGATTTTAGAATAGTAGGTGAAGGAGAAGATAAAAGCTTAATTTTTGATATAGTAGTTAATCCTGGAATATTAAATAAAATAATGACTGCTGATGAATTAAAAAAAGATATCGAAGAATCTATAAAAAGCATTCATCCTCAGTATAATTGTCTTATAACTGTAGACAATGATTTTGATTATTAAAAAACTGAGACACTTGTTATTTTAAGTGTCTCAGTTTTTATTTTAATGATTAGTTATTATTATAATATCCACCTGTTATCACATCATTAGCTATTTTCAAACTATTTTTAAGATGTTCTTTTTCTTGTTCTGATTTTGGATTTCCTGATATATCACCATAATTTAAAATAGATGCATCTCTATTAGTATTCACTAATATTCTGCCCATTACTTTTCCTTCAAACTCATTTTTATTTATTCCTAATAAATAAGCTATTGTTGGAAAGAAATCTATTTGTCCACCAGCAACATTAAATTTTTCTCCTTTAAGTTCTGGGTTATATATCATAAACGGTATCTTCTTGTCGTTAGGCTTCCACCAATCCCCTTCAAGCTTAATATCTTTAAGTTTATCATTATAAAACTTATGAACACCTGTATGATCTCCATATATCATAACTGCAGAATTTTTTAAAATCCCTTCATTATCGAGTTGATTTAAGAAGTTACCTATTTGCTCATCTGTATATCTTATAGATTGAAAGTATGCCCCTAAAATTGTTTCATCAAACTCCTTAGGTAACTTAAGATATTTATATTTTTCTGGCATATCAAAAGGTCCATGACTTGTTAGTGTTGCAAAAAACATATAAAATGGTTGTTTTTCATTTTTTAATTTAGCACCTATTTGAGTCATAAATGATCCATCTGATAATCCAAGCCCTATATTTTCATCATCTTTAAAATTTGAAATATCCCATGATTTTTCAAATCCTAACATAGCTTTATGAACTTCTCCCCAGTTCCAATCCCCTAAAGTTTCTGCATGAGCTGAAATTGTAGTATATCCATCTTTCTCTAAAAGCTTAGGTAATGACGGTAGCTTAGTCCAAGGATATGATAAAAATGTTGCTCCCTCTCTAACCGGAAGCGTTGATGTATTAACCATCAAATCACAATCAGAACTTGTCCCATTGTTATTTTGTTCTTTTATATTATCAAAATATAAACTATGTTTTAATAGCCTGTTTAAGTTAGGAGTAATCTCTTGTCCATACACCTTTTGTCCTATAACAAAATTTTCTAAAGATTCAACTTGAACAGCTATAACATTTTTGCCTTCTAACATACCTTTATACTTGTTATCAGGTAAATTTTCTTCATTGTTTTTATACCAATTAGCTATTTGATTTTTTTCTAAATTTGAAAGTTTTTTATTTTCATCATCAAATCCATATCTATAAATATCATAATAGTGATATCCTAAAGGACTCATATTAGACATTGTTTGAAAAGGTGCCCAAGCTATCTTAAATAGCATCTTTTCTCCCTTTGTGCCATCTTTAATATCTATGTAATAATGAGAATATCCTATAACAAAAGCAGAACCTATGAAGGTTACTAAAAAAGCAATCCATCTTCTTTTATTATCAACAAAAGATGCTCTACTTAAATCTACTTTGGATTTTTTTATAAATTTTATAAATACAATAAAAGCAATAATAAATATAAAGTCCATAATAAATACAATATCAATTACTTCTGGTCTAAATAAATTTTTTCCCATAGGATTAAATAATTCTTTATGTATTACATGTCTCATAGATAAGAACATTCCATTAGCTCTATAATACCAAATATCTGCTATAAGCATTATAGAAACTAAAATATCTAAAATTAAACAATACGTAACTCTACCTTTTTTAAGTAAAAATCCAAAAGATAAAGTTATAACCACAATACAAATTTGAGCCATTATTGCAGGTGGTTGAAAATATGTTCTTGCAAAATCAAAAGATGCACAATCTTTTGATCTAAGCATAGCTAAAAATAATATTGATTTAATCATTATTATTATAAAAGCTATAAACATAACCCCAAATTCTTTCCAAATTTTTTTTAATATACTTTGTGAATTTTTCATATTTCCTTTTCTCACATCCTTGCTATATAGTTTTTTTGTACAATTAAAAACCTTCTTTGGTTTTAACAAGATTCTTACATAAATTATATATTAATACTTACCTAAATTCTATTATTTAAAATTTTTAATTCTTATTAATTGGAATATTTTTTATATAACTGTTATAAATTTAATATGTACAATTTACAACACTTTGTTTTTCACCTATTTTATTTTTTAACATATTATAAGTTTAGATATATTGTAAGGAGATGTTTTTTATGGGTAAAGAAAGACATGTTTTTCCTGGTGGAAATACCTATCAAGGATTTCATTCATTTTATCATCATATTCTTCCTCAAGAAGAGGCTAACAAAATAATAATACTAAAAGGTGGTCCCGGAACTGGAAAATCATCTTTAATGAAAAAATTAGCATCACATTATTTAGGCAAAGGATATTCAGTTGAATACCATCATTGTTCTTCCGATAACAACTCAATAGATGGTGTAGTTGTAACTGAACTTAAAGTTGCAATATTAGATGGTACTGCTCCTCATATAAATGACCCTAAAACTCCTGGTGCAATAGATGAAATAATTAATTTAGGAGATTGTTGGAATCAAAATGGTTTAGAAACTAATAAAAAAGATATATTAGAAACCTTTTCAACTATATCAAAACAATTCAAAAGAGCTTATAGATATTTTGCTAGTGCTAAAGCTATTCATGAAGATTGGTCTCAGTTAAACTATGAAACTATTGATTTAAACTTATTAGATAGTATATCTTCAAAATTAAACTTTCTACTTCCTATAACATCAGATAAACATTCTAGGGGAAAAGAGAGACATTTATTTGCAACAGCTTTTACCCCTAATGGAATAGTAACTTATATAGATAATTTAATTAAAGACTATAAAAAAGTGAAAGTTTTAAAAGGTGGACCTGGGCTTTGTAAAACAAATATATTACAAACTCTTAAAGATTCAGCAATAAAACTTGGTTTAGATGTAGAAGTATTTCATGATCCATTTATTCCTTCAAGATTAGAGCATATACTTATTCCTGAACTTTCTATAGCAATTTTGACTTCTAATGAAATTAATAAAAAAGATTTTAATTATGATATATTAAATTTAGAAATAATATGTGATCAAACTAAACTTCAAAATAACACGCCTGAAATTATATATGATGAAATAAAATTTTATGAATTAATAAATAAAGGACTTGATTGTATAAATAATGCTAAAGTCTTACATGATAAGTTAGAGAGTTATTATATTCAAAATATGGATTTCTCTAAAGTAGATAAAATCTTTAATGAAGTAGTTCAAAAATTTGATAAATATCAACCTTAATCCTAATAAACTTTAATCTACAAAAGGAGCTTTGTAAATTTGCACAAAGCTCCTTTTAACTAATTCTTTTTTATTATCTTTAAACTATGAAGTGCTCTAGTAGTCATTATATATTTAACTAAATCCTCTTCATATATGTTGTTTTCTTTCAATGATGATAATTCAGGAATTATTACACCATCAAATTCTAATCCTTTTGCAAAATATGAAGGAATAATTACTAATCCTCCCTTATAGATTACATTTTCAGAAGTAAACTTTACTATATTTCTTTTCTCTCTTATCTTTTTATGTAAGATTTCTGATTCCTCAGCATTTCTAGTTATAATAGCAATACTATCTAAGCCTTTTTCTTCATAATCTTTTATAGTAGCTTCAATATTTAATATAGTTTCATCTAAGTTTTTAACTTCTATTTTTTCTACTTTATTTCCATTTCTAACTATAGGAATAATTTTATCTTCTTTTAAGAATTTATTTGCATATTCCATTATTTCAAAAGTTGATCTATAACTCTTATTAAGATTTATAACCTCTACATCCTCATGTAAAATTTCTCCTAGACTTAACATTGGTGCTTCTTCTTCAGATTTTATAAATCTTTGATTTCCGTCACCAACTATTGTAAAACTAGTGCATCCTGTTAATTTCTTTATAACCTTAAATTGTAATAAAGAATAATCTTGTGCTTCATCTATAACAACATGTTTCATTTCCATAGTAGATTTTTTATCCTCTAATAAAATCATTAAATATAAAATAGGAGCTAAATCATCTATTGTTAGCTTTTCGTTGTTATTAAATTTATTATATAAACTTATTATACTTTCTTTATCTATCCAAGCTTCTAAACTTCCTCTAGCGTTCATAAGTTCTCTTACTATCTCTCTTACTTTAAGTTTTCTTCTAAATTCTATATCATTTTCTTGAATAGTTAGCTCTTCTTTAGTTAAAGAATCTCTATATTCTTTTATTTCCTTATTTAATTCTCTAACCTTCTCATCTCTTTTATCTTTTAACTTTGAAATTAGAACTCTTTTTATTTTTTCACTTCTTTTAAATAAAGGCATATAACCATAATGCTTTCCAAATAACTCTTGTATTTCTTCTTTACTTACTATCTCTTCACCAAAATATATTAATGGCTTGATTTTAAAGTAATTACTATCCATATTAATAGCTAACTTATCAAGTCTATCCATATAATCACTATTTCTTTTGGTTTTTATATTTGATATAAACTTTTCATCACCTAAAAGCATTTTTTCCATATACTCAGCAAAACTCATAACTTCAATATCTTCATTTATTTCATTTAAAGCAAATTCTAAAAAGCTTTGTTGATTTACTCCAACCTCTCCGAGGCTAGGTAACACTTGAGAGATATATTCCATAAATATAGCATTAGGTCCAAGTATCAACACCTTATCCCCTAATTGTTTTCTGTAATTATATAAAAGATAAGCTACTCTATGAAGAGCTATAGTTGTTTTACCACTGCCAGCAACACCATTTACAACAATAGTTCTATTTCTGTCTTTTCTTATTATTTCATCTTGCTCTCTTTGAAGAGTTGTTACAACATCCTTAAGTTTTTCACTTGTATTCTCACTTAAAACCAGTTGAAGTATTTCATCCTTTATATCTATTGCAGAGTCAAACATACCTTTAAGCTTTTCTTTTTTTATTATATATTGTCTTCTTCCTAGTATATTTACATCTATTTTTCCTGCAGGTGCCTTATAAGATGCTTCTCCAATAGTTCCATTGTAAAATAAAGACGAAACTGGAGCTCTCCAATCTATTATTAACGGATCAAAACTACCTTCTGGTGTAACACCAAATCTTCCTATATAAAGATTATCTATAAACTCATCATCCTCTTCAGAAAATGTTATTCTTCCAAAATAAGGAGACTCTTTTAATATAGTTAATTCCTTTAATCTTCTATCAATAGTTTTAAATGCCTCTTCTTTTACATATCTTTCATGATCAAAATATTCAACTACTAAATCTTCATCATCTCTATACTCTTCAACAAACTTTTTTCTATATTCTTTTATGTAATTTGTTATTTCTTTTCTCTTTGCAATATAATTTAATATTTCATCATTTATTATTTTTATGGTATCCTCTAGTTTTTTATTTTCAACTAGTAACTCTATTTCTTTTGAATTATTTAAATCCATACTAATTTCCTTCCCTAAAAGTTTATTATATAAATTAATCAAGCAATGCCTAAGCATTGC
>X256_Zander__coassemble_180_pt1 | contig 11948 bp, 12 predicted proteins | sample X256_Zander__metabat2_high_PE_003 | metagenome-assembled genome bin X256_Zander | reverse complement strand
AAGGCTTTAGGCATTACCTGCAATTAAGTCTGGGTCCTACACTCATTTCTGAATGTACGAGGCTAAACTGTATAAAAAATCATAAACTTTTATAAAGTTTTATAGAAATTTTTTAACAGCTGTGTTACCTTCTATCCATTGATCAATAAAAAGTATTCCTAAAATACAAACTTTACTATAATCTTTTATTCTTGGATGAACAAAAAAGCTTTCTATTTCATCTAAAGGCATATTTCTTAAAAATTTAGAATCAAAATTTAAGTATTTTTTACATAACTCTTCCATCTTTTCTGGATATTTTTCTTTATTCTTATGAAGGTCTTCAATAGAAACTAAGAACTCATTGCTTAATGTATCATTAAAATCATTTTTAATCATATGTAATCCTCACTTTTAAAATTTATTATATAAAACAATATTAAATCCTTTTGCCCTTAAAATCAAATTAAGTTAATATCAAATATCTTTTTTAAAGTTTATGATATGTTTTATTGATATTTTTTACAATCCATCTTAGAATATAAGAGAAACATAAAGTATTTTTTCATTTAAACAAAATACATTAAAGAGGTGACGTTTTGAAATTTAAAAAATCATTAATTAGTTTTTTTATTATTACTATATTTTGTACTTTAATTGGATGTGATAAAGCTTTAGATTCTACCTCTATTCAGAATTTTTCTAAACCTATTGTTGAAAACATATTTATCGCTATTAATAATAGAGACTATACTAATTATTCTAAAGACCTTAGCGATGATATGAAAAAACTTGTAACTGATATAGCTTTTAAAGATCAAGTTAAACTTATTAAAAAAACAATTGGAGATTATGAATCTTGTATATTTTTAAAAGCTACTGAAAAGCAAGGTTTTATTAAAGCTTTATATAAGTGTAAATTTTCTGATGAGCCTAAAGATGTTATGGTTACAATAACTTTTAAAAAAGATGATTCTACTCATAAAGTACAAGGATTATTTATATCATCTCCAAAGCTAAATAAAGAAACTCAATAAATAACAAAAAGCTGTATCATTTTTTCTTATTTTGATACAGCTTTAATTTTAACAATATTTAATATTATTTGTATATATCTATTTTCAAAACCTTCATAACATCTTTAATATTACTGAATATACACTTAGAACTAGAACCTGCAAATAGTAATCCAACTATTTCATTATTTAAATTTAAAACTGTAGCACCAGAATCTCCCCCTCCACAGGAATTATCTGACACTATTTGATCTACAAAAAATGCATATTTACCTCCACATTCAACATGAACACTTGCACCCATTGTTATAATTTTACCTTTACTTGCACCTGTAGTTATGCCTACTTTTCTTACCTCTAAATTAATTTTTGGATTGCCTACTCCTTTTATTTTTCCTGTTAATGCTATTCTATTTGATACAAAAGATTTATCTGTTAATTTTGCAATTGCAGCATCCATAAGATTTTCTGAAGTTGATTCAAATCCTATTGGAACAAATTTGCTTAAATTTGCTACTGTGTCTTTAGGAGCGCTTCCTCCAAATCTAGCCGCTGTTTGAATAATAGGCGTTCCTATTTTAAAAGTATTATTTCCTGCCATTACATGATTATTACTTAAAATATAATAATCTTTAAATACCGTCCCTTTAGTCACTATACAACCTATAGTTCCTGAATTTTTAGTTTGTCCTGTAGCACTTATTGCATAACCACCTTCAAGTGGACGTATTCTATCAGTTAATGATAATTGTTTTGGATTACCTATTTCTATAACATCTGTTATAATTCCTTTATGGTATTTTGGTATTATTTGATTAGATGATAAAAGCTTTAAATCTACCTTTTTTTCCACTAAAACATGTATACATGGAGTAAAAGTATTTGTTCCGTTTACATGTTTATAACCATAACCTACTCCTCTTACATTTTGAAATGACATTAAATGATGATACTCATGCCTAGAAATTTTTAATATTGTATTTATTCTTGTTTTTATATCCATCATTTTTCTCCTTAGTTAAAATTTTATTATAATTATTAATTTAAATTTTATAATCATAACTAAAAAACAAAATTATTTGCATAAACATAATAGTTTAAATCTAAATTTTCTAACCTAAATACATATCAACCTTCAAAGTCTTTAATACAAACTTCATATCAGTAAAAATAGCTACTTTAGGACCTGAACCTGCAAAAAACAATCCAATAGCTTCATTTGATTGATTTAATATTATAGCACCAGAATCTCCTCCTGCATTTTTCAAAGCAGCCAAATTTTGATTCTTAAAAAATGCTTTCTTTCCATCTGAATATATAACTTCCTTTGTAGTTGCCCCTATTGTAGCAACAAAACCTTCACTTAATCCTGTAGTTGATCCAACCATTTTTATTTTTTGATTTTCTATAGCAGTAGCTACACCTTTAACTGCTCCAATCTTTGCAATTAAGTTATATTTATTTACTAAATATTTACTATCTAATTTTGCAATTGCAGCATCCATATAATTTGTAGGTGAGCTTATTGCGCTTTTAAATTTTATTACTATATAATCTTCTAATGTTCCTATATAATCTTTAGAATAAACTCCACCATCTTCTGCTGCTGGTTGCACTACTTTAGAGCCTAATTTAAATTCATTATTTCCAGCTAATACATGATTGTTACTTAAAATAAAATACTTCTTTCCCAATATTCCACTCTTTGTTACAACACATCCAATTGTTCCTGTATTCTTTTTAGCTTCATTAACACTTACTGCATATCCACCTTGAAGTGGTCGAATTCTTTCAGTTAATCCTTTAGTATGAAATGTCCCTACTTCTATAACATCAGTTTTAATTCCCATATAAGTTTTAGGAATGCAATTTCCATAACTTATATATTGACTACTTACTTTTTTATCAACTAAAACATGAATACATGGTTCAAAAGTATTCTTGCCATTAATTTGCTTTGTTCCAAATCCTACCCCTACTACATTTTGAATATTTAATAAATAGTGATATTTATCTCTAGAAATTTTTAGAATTGCTTCTTTTAATTCTATATAATTCATAAAACTCAATCCTTTTTAATATTACATAATTTTATGGCTTTTGATTTATATATATTTCTACACTAAATGCCTTTAATACGGTTTTAATATCAGTAAAAATACAGCTTTTATCTGTTCCTCCAAACAAGAGACCTACTGCATTATTAAATAAATCTAAAACTAGTGCACCAGAATCCCCTCCATCATTTTTAATATCTGATATTATTTGATTTTTGTAGAGTGCAATTTTCTTTCCATCACCATCAGTATCTACTTCTATTGTTGCATTTACTGTTTGAATTCTTCCTTTTGTAAGACCTGTAGTTGCACCAGTTTTTTTTACCCTTAATCTTAAAGATGGTTTTAATATTCCCTTTACTTCTCCAGATAACGCTATTAAATTAGATGCTAATGATTTATCATCAAGCTTAGCTATTGCTGCATCCATATAATTTACTGGAGATGATATTTTACTTTCAAATTTTATCGGTATACTTTTTGATAGTAATCCTATTTTATCTTTTACTATGTCTCCTCCATCTAAAGCTGCTGGTTGAATAATTTTAGTTCCTACTTTTAAAGTATTTTCGCCTGATAATATATGACTATTGCTTAACACAAAATATAATCTTTCTTTTCCACTCTTTTTAGTTACAACACATCCTAATGTGCCTGTAAAAAAACGTTGTCCTCCTGGGCTTATTGAATAACCTCCCTGTACTGGTCGTATTCTTTTATTTAGATTTCTAAATACTGGTTTACCTATTTCAACAATATCTGTATTTAATCCCATATAAGTTTTGGGAATTCTATTATTATAGCCTACATAATTAGAATTAAGTTTTCTTTCAACCAATACATGAATACAAGGCTGTCCAGAATCTTTGCCATTAATAAACTTATATCCACATCCTACTCCTACTACATTTGATAAATTCATTAAAAACCTATAATGATTTCTACAAACACTACTAATCAATGTTTCAGTTGCTAAATCCATATCTATATTTCTCCTATATTTATAGATTTTAAAAACGTTTAAATAATTTTTTATATTTTATAGTATGAGTTAAAATCATTTTTGATATATAACTATGCTAATATAAAAATAAGGGGCTGTATCAAAATGATTAAAAAATCAATTTGATTACAGCCCTTTTTATAAATTTGAATAAATTCTATTAAGTTTATGACCAATATTTTGATTTATAAGGGGTGTTTATTGTAATTTTTATTTTTGAATTAATGTCTAAACTTATTTTGATACAGCCCCTTATTGCATACTTACTATTTAACTTTATTTTTGTGATAATTATATATATAAAATGGAATTCCTATAAGCATTAATATAAATCCCCACATAACAATTTCAGCACCTGAACCATATATAGTCCATATAGCGTATATAAATGCTATAAGTGGTATTATTGCTTTTTTAATAAATATTTTGAAATTAAAGTTACTTTCACCTTTAAACATTAACATTATTTCTGCTGAAGCAGTTAATAAATATATTGGTAAATATGATAATGTTGCAAGTATTGTTATGAATGTAAATGCTGAAACCATACTTTTTTGAAAATTCATAAATAATAATATGTTAACTAAAATAGAACCTATTATTAAAGCATTTACAGGTGTTTCATATTTAGGATGTAATTTTCCAAAGAATTTTGGAAAAACTCCATCTTGTCCTGCAGCAAATGCAACTCTAGCTGTTGATAATAACCATCCAATAGTTGTTCCAAGTATACATACAACAACTGCTATTGTAAGAGATTTACCAATTGAGCTACCTAAAATTTTTGTTAATATGTCTGTAAGTGGTGCTGAACTTTTTGCAAGTTCACCATTTGACATTACTCCCATACTAGAAACACTTATTAAAATGTATATTATAGAAGCTATTATCATTCCATATATTGTACTCTTTTTTACATTTTTCTCTGGATCTTTGATTTCTCCTGCTGTAACTGTTGCAGTTTCTAGTCCTATAAAAGCCCAAAGTGTTGAAGTTGCCGCAAGTGATATTGAACCAAAGCCCTTGCCTTTTGGTAATAAAGGTACTAAATTACTTGGGTCAAAGTTTATAAATGCTACAACTATAAATATTGCAAAAAAAACTATTTTAAAAACTGTTGCAAAGGATTGAAGCTTTCCAGCTTTCTTAACACCTAATATATTTATTATTGTAAATATCCAAAGTATTGCACTTGAATATATTATTGATGCTATTGGATTATTAAGCCATGGAATAACCGCCTTACTATAACTTGTAAGTGCAACTATTATAGCTGCATTTCCAATCCATGAACCATTCCAATAAAGCCATGCACTTAAAAATCCTGTAAATTCACCAAAAGCTATTTTAGTATATTGATACGCTCCACCTGTTGTTGGATACTTTGATCCTAAATTTGCAAAAGATAAAGCAATAAGTATTGAACCTAAAGTTGTTACAAGCCATGCTATTATTGTTGCAAGTGGTCCTGAAAGTTGTGCAAGTGTTGCTGGAAGCATAAATACACCAGACCCTATCATATTTCCACAAACAAGCATAGTAGCCATAAATAAGCTAATCTCTTTTTTAAGATTTTTTTCTTCCATCAAATCCTCCTATGTTGCGGTAAAAAAAACAAGCCCAAAGCAATATCTTTGAGCTTGTATATATTTAATGCCTACAAACACAAAGATAGCCCCCCACAATATAATTGTGACAGTTTTACATATATTTTATGCAACCCCAGCATATAACCTTAAAGCTTTAGTTATAAACTTCGGCAATAACACCTTTCATATTAAATCAACGTTGCTTTACTCCTTAATATTACTATTTATTATTGCGACCTCTATCTTTACCCGACTTATATTTTTCATTTATGATGTTATTGTAGACAAGTTTTATTAAATTGTCAAATACTTTTTTAATTATCTAGAATTATCTAGGATTATTTAAACTTTTTTAACGTTTATTTTATAATACTTCAAAATATTTATATAACTTTCTTTTATGCTTTATATATACTTACATTTAATTTTTTTAAAACTATTGAAATATCATTTATATATGCTACTAAATTATTGTCCGACCCTCCCCAAAAAAGTCCAATAGCTTCATTAAACTCATTTAAAATTAAACTTCCAGAATCTCCTGGTATATTAAAAATATCTGCAAGGACTTGATTCTTAAAAACATATTTGTTTCCTTCTTCTTCAATTTCAAGAGTAGCATCTATAGTTGTTATCTTTCCCCTGCTTAAACCACTAGATGCTCCATATTTTTTAATTCTCGCTCCTAATTTTGGGGTAGAAATTCCTTTAATTTCACCAATATCAAATACTGCTTTAGTAATGCCAATGTTATTATTTATTTTAGCTAAAGCACAATCAACATAATTTACATTTTTTTTATTACCATTATAAGGTTTTAATTTAATGAATGTAAATAAATTAGCAACTACTTCATTCTCAAGATTTAAGGCAGAATATTTACTAGGTTGTATAATAGGTGTCCCTAAAGGTAATTTGTTAATATCTGCAAGAACATGATTATTGCTTAAAATAAAATATTCTCTTTTAAATAAATTTTTCTTAGTTACAATACAACTTAACGTTCCATGCACCTCATCTTCATCATTAATTGTTGCAATATCACATCCACTTTGAAGTGGTCTTAATTTCATAGGAAAAGTACTATTATAGCAAAAACCACCTCTTCCACTTTCTATAACATCTGTTTTAATACCCATAAAAAAATCAGGAATTACATTATTTTTTGATAAATATTTAGAGTCTACTTTCTTTTCAACCAAAACATGTATACAAGGCTCTAAAGACTCTATTCCATTAATATGTTTAAATCCAAAGCCTACTCCCTTGACATTCTCTAAACTAATAAAAAAATCATAATAATTATCAGATATATCTAAAACATTTTTTCTTAAAACTTCCATATTAATAAACCTTATATTAAATAATTTCTATATTAAGTTATGTAAAAATAATATTAATTGCTATTAAATTATATTATTACTAATATTTATATAAAAAACAAATTTATTTAATTTTATTATATTAAATACTAATAATCCAATTTATTCTTGATTTAATATTAATAAATTGTTAAAATTTAAACAACAACATCAAAGGAGGACAACAAATGGATACTAAAGAAACTATATTAAAAATTAGAAATTTAAAAATGAATTATGGCTCTAAAGAAGTTTTAAAAGGAATTAATTTAGATGTACATAAAGGGGAAATTATAGGCTATATAGGGCCTAATGGTGCTGGTAAAAGTACAACTGTAAAAATACTATTAGGTCTTGTTGAAAGTTATTCTGGAGACATAGAATTATTTGGTGAATCTTTTAATAGTGTTAACTTAAATTTTAAACGTAGAATTGGATATGTTCCTGAAATTTCAGATATGTACGAAAGCCTTACTGCTAGAGAATATTTAAACTTTATAGGAAGTCTTTATGAACTTTCTGAAAATACTATTGATAAAAAAGCTTTAAGTCTTATGAAAATTTTAGGAATAGGTGATGCCTATAACTCTAGAATTTCTTCTTATTCTAAAGGAATGAAACAAAAAGTTTTAATAATATCTAGTCTACTTCATAATCCAGATATATTATTTTTAGACGAGCCTTTAAGTGGCTTAGATGCTAATAGCGTTATGATAATTAAAGAAATTCTTTCAAAGCTTTCAAAAGAAGGAAAAACAATTTTTTATTCATCACACATAATGGATGTTGTTGAAAAAATAAGTAATAGAATAGTTTTGTTGTATAAAGGTGAAATTGTAGCAGATGGAAGCTTTGATGAACTTAAATATAAATGTAAAGAAGGTTCTCTAGAAGAAATATTCAATCATCTAACTAATTTTAATGAACATGAAAAGCTTGCAGAAGATTTTGCTAATGTCTTAAAAGAGGTGTAGATTATGGAAAAAAATAAAGAGTCTAAAATTTTAACATTTGTTGATAAGTTTAAATGGATTTATGAAAAATTAGGTGTAGATTATAATTCTATGAGAAGTATATTAAAAGTTAAACTTTTAATGGATTCTAGAACAAATAAAAATGTATTTAATATTAATAAACCTGAAAATAAAGATTCTAACGCTAGTCTTTTAAAGCTTTTTGGAATTAATTTTGGAATTGGATTTTTCTTTATGCTTATGACAGCTTTCATCCCAAATATAATTATTAGCATGAGTATATTCTTTACACTGTTAATGTTTATGATTTTATCAACATTAATATCAAATTTTACTTCTTTAATTTTAGACATTAAAGATAAAAACATAATAGGCACAAAACCTGTAAGTAATAAAACAATTACCTCATCTAAAATAACTCATATAACTATCTATATGTTAACTATATCAATTGGATTAAGTGGATGCTCCCTATTTGCTTCATTATTTCATGGTGCTTTATTCTTTTTAATATTTTTCATTGAAATAATTCTTGTAACTATATTTTCAATAGTTATTACTTGTTTTATTTATTTAATTACCTTAAAATTTTTTGATGGCGAAAAGCTAAAGGATTTAATAAATGCTATTCAAATTTTTATTGTTTTAATATTTTCTGTAGGAATGCAATTTCTAGGACATCTTTTTGATTTTGTTGATTTAGCTAATAATAAATTTAACCCTATTTGGTGGAAATACTTAATATCTCCAATGTGGTTTTCTGCTCCACTCTATATGATTAAAAATCATATAGTAAATACGCCAATTATAATATTTAGTTTATTAGCATTTTTAGTGCCAATAATGCTACTTATAATTTTTTCAAAGTCCTCTAAATACTTTGAAAAATACTTGCAAAAATTAAATAATAATTCTAGTTTAAATAAAACTTATAAACAACCTTTATACATAAAAATCTCTAAATTTTTATGCGAAAATAAAGAAGAAAGAGCCTTTTTTAAATTTGGATGTGAAATGATGACAAAAGAAAGAAAATTTAAACTTTCTGTTTATCCATCTTTAGGACTTAGCATTGCTTTTCCGTTTATTTTTATGCTTAATACTTTTCGTGAATCTAAAGGTTTTTCTTCATGGTTTAGTTACATAGAAAACACTAGATATTATATAACTATTGATTTATGTGCAATACTTCTTGGTATAATAATTACAATGGTAAAATATTCAGAAAACTATAAAGGTGCATGGATATTTAGAATAGTCCCTGTAGAAAATGCTTCTGCTATATTTAAAGGAACTATTAAAGCTATTTTTTACAAATTAATAATGCCAATATTTTTATTTGAATGTCTAATATTTTTATTCTTATTCAAAATAAAAGTAATTCCAAACTTAGTAGCATCTTTCTTAACACTTTTATTATTTTCAATAATAACCTTTAGAATGATGGATAAAAAGCTTCCATTTACTCAGCCTTTTGAAGCAGCTAGAAATGCTAGTGGAGATATAGGAGCAACTATGACTTCTATGTTCTTAATAGGCATATTCATAGCAATTCATTATGCAGTAAATCTTATATGGTTTGGAATTTATATTTATTTAGTTGTATTAATGTTTTTAAACTATCTATTATGGAAAAAAGCCTTTAACATAAAATTATGTAATTTAAAATAATAAATATATTTGTAACAATATCAAATTTCATTTCATAATAATTTATATAAATTAAGCCCTAAAATTGATTTCAAATTTTAGGGCTATTTTATTTCATTTTTCTAATTGTATAAAATTATTTTATAGTATATCCTGTATGCTCTATTTTTTCTCTTATTTCATTTTCAGTAGCTGGAGCATTAAACTCAACCTCTACTGTACCTTTTCCCATATCAACAGCAACTTCTTGAACACCTTTAATTTTATCTAGAGAATTACGAATTTGAGTTCTACTTTGGGAATTTACAATTCCTGATACATTATAAATTGCTTTATCCATAATAAAACCTCCATTGTTCTTTAGTTGTATTTTTATTTACAATAGTATTTTATCCATTTTAAGCTTTTTTATTATGTAATTTTATGGTAATATGTTTTATATATTTATAGCGAAATTAAATTTAGGAGGTATTTTTTATTGATTTTAACTCTTCCTGAACAATTTAAATTATTATCTTTAAATAAGAAAGAAAATAAACACATATCAATATCAGCTGTTTCAGCTTGTTTATTCCAATTAATTCTAAGCCATAAAATAGAATTAACCTCAATTAAAGAAAATATTATATTAAAAAATTCAGCTCCTACTCATAAAGACTATTTAGATATTATCTTAAATCACATGATTCATGAATCTCCAAGAAAATTTAATGAATGGGTTCAATATTTTTATATAAATCCATATATAACAACAAAAATTAATTTATCAATTGTAGATAATTTAGTTAATAAGCAAGTTTTAACGAAGAAAGAAAATAATATATTCTTTCTTTTCAAAAAGAAAAAATATATTGATTATTTAGATACACAAAATATTATAATTAAAAATTTAAAAGAAGATTTATTTTCTAAAGAACAACCACATGAAAATTCTATTTTTTTATTACTTCTTTTAGAAAAAAATAATTTATTAAATAAATTTATGTTATATAATAATGATTTGAATGAAATTAAATCTAAAATCTCTTCTTTTGAAGAAAGAAATGAAAATCAACTTTTAGAATTATGTAAAAATAGCATTTTTGAAGTTGATAATATAAAAGCTTCCTATCCTATTTCTAAAAATATAAAATAAAATGTTTATAAAAAATAAAAATCAAGCTAAAAATTTTTCTTAGCTTGATTTTTATTTTTACTCTATAACTATATAATTATTTTTTAATTTCAAAGTATAAAGTGAAAATCTATTAATATTAAACTGTAATAACATAAAATATAATTTTTAATATAAAACTTCATATTTTATACTATTACATTAAATTTTAATAATTTTCTGCTAATAATTCGAAGTATGCTTGTGGATGTGCACATGCTGGACATTTTTCTGGTGCTTGTTCTCCTGCGAAAATATAACCACAATTTCCACATTTCCATAAAACTGCTTCTTTTTTCTTAAATACTTCACCATTTTCTAAGTTAGCTAATAATTTTTTATATCTTGCTTCATGATGTTTTTCAACATCTGCAACTCTTTCAAAAACTGTAGCTATTTGATCAAAGCCTTCTTTTCTAGCAACTTCTGCAAAATGTAAATAAAGATCTGAATATTCTTCATGTTCTCCCATAGCTGCTGCTTTTAAGTTAGCTTTAGTATCTCCATGTAAAGAAACAGGATATTTTGCACTTGTTATTTCTATTTCTTCATCATTTGGGAAGTCTTCTTTTAAGAATTTATAAAATCTTTTAGCATGTTGCACTTCATTTCCTGCAGTTTCTAAAAATATATTTGAAATTTGGACATATCCTTCTTTTTTAGCAACACTTGCAAAAAAAGTATATCTCATATTTGCTTGACCTTCTCCTGCAAAAGACTTCATTAAATTTTCAGCTGTTTTTGTTCCTTTTAATGATTTCATTTTAATTCACTCCTCTAAATAATAATTATTGTTTCCTAATATTATCTCAACAATTTTTATTATAGCATTCTACTTTTTATAATCAATATATATTGCTATTTATTTATCAATATTTAATAATATTCATACTATACTTTTCTTTTTCATTATTTATTAAATTCGGAGTGATTAATATTTTTAAATTGAGTTTTCTTTTATCCAATCAGAATATAAAACTTTAAAATTGTTATTAATATTAGCTCTAGAGTAGTTATAAAAACCTATTAAAAATTCTTCTCTTGCATGTTCATTGGTTAATATAATTCCACCTGCTTTAATTTGATTATCTAAAATAACTTCTAAGGATTTTCCGTTACATAAAACTTATAAAAGTTTATAAAAAAGTTATAAAACCATATAAATT
>X256_Zander__coassemble_179_pt1 | contig 12029 bp, 12 predicted proteins | sample X256_Zander__metabat2_high_PE_003 | metagenome-assembled genome bin X256_Zander | reverse complement strand
TAAAGAAATAAACAGGAAAAAAGTATTATATAGGGCTAGAAATAAGATTATTAGATTAATTTGTTGTAACCCTATGAGTACTTTTATAACCCTAACATATAAAGAAACACCGAAAGATATAAAGCAAAGTAAGCAGCAGTTAAAGACACTTTTCAAGAAGCTTCAACAGGATTTTAAAGAGCTTAAATATTTATATGTGTTAGAGTTTGGAAGTCTAAATAATAGAATTCATTATCATGTTTTATGCAATATGGAATTACCTAAAGACATTGACTTTGCAAATAGTAAGCAAATGAAAAGTGAGAAACATAAGAGTTATGAAAATAAATTTAATGAGAAGTATTGGAATAGAGGATTTATAGACATTAGAGATTTAGATCAGGAAGGAATAACAAACATTTCTAAGTATGTAGCATGTTATCTAGTGGAGGATTTATTAAAGTTGGAGCTAAATTGTAGTAAATGTTATGGCTATTCTAAGAATTTAGCTAAGCCAGTAGAAGAAAAGTTAGAAACTAAAGATGATATAAATGACTTGATACAGTTATCACAGTATGAGCTTAAATTTATTAACAGTTATCAAATTCGCTATACAAATAAGTTTCATCAAGAAGTTACAAGCAATGTAAATTATTTTGATTATATAAAAAAGAAAGATGATTAAAGGAGTTTATGATATGAAAATTAAAGGTATAAATTGTTTGGTTACAAAAGTTGAAATGAGACAAGGAAAGAATAGCAGCTATTTAGCAATTGATTTTATAGATATGGCATCAGGACAAATTTTTACGGTTATAGATAAAGAAATTGATAGGATACAGAAACTTAAAAACATGGCTAAATACACATTTGATTTAAGTTTATCTAGCAATAAGTATGGTCTCCAATTAAAGATAGATAATATAGTTCAAGAGCTAGGAGAAATTTAAATAAATATTTAGTTTAACATTAATGTAGAAATGGCTTTTAATTTTAAACTAAGAATTTAATTATAACTATACAGGCACTTTTTTATGAAGTGTAGCGATAACGTAGCGAGAGTAAAACGGAAGCGGAGTGAAAGCGAAACGGAATATAAAAAGTGCTTCTATCATTTAGTTGTCTAATTAACATTGTTATGGTGCTAAGGTAAAATAAAAAAAACTTCATATACAGCATTTGAATGTTATTTAGTACAAGTGCATTAAGATAACTACAAAAGTTGCTTAGAATGGATTTTAGATAAGTTTAAAGGCATATCAAAGCAGCTCATCAATATAGAAATATAACAAGTCTTAGACTATTTATAAAGAATGTATCATAAAACTACACTTGCTTTTTGATACATCTAATATTGTATAACAGTTACGATATTTATATGTTTTAGACAACTTAGTATTCTGCACCATTTAACTACAGTTTAAAACAACAACTGTAGAAATCAAAATTTAAAATAAGGCGGTGGAAAATATAGTGAAAATATCAGAATACTTAAAAAATAAAAATATTCAATGTGATTATGTAAATATACCAGTTGGAAATAATATTGATGAAAAAAGATTCATAGATATATACACAATTATAAATATTGTTTTAGATGAGTTTAGAGATTATAAAACTAGAATAATAAACAAAGTAACAACTTTTTTTGAAGAATTATTAAACGCTATTAAGGAAGATGATGTAACAAAATATGAAAATCTTTCCAAAAAACTTACATGAAGCAAAATATACAATGTTAGGATATTCTAAAGGTTCTCCAGGTCAAGCTTTTGGACCAGAGAAATTTAACAAATTGGTTAATTCAATAAAAAGTAGTCGTGCATTTAAAAGTAATAATATTAATAGTTTTTTAGATATTGAATTATATGCAAAGGGAATAGGTGTTGACTTAATATCAGATTTAATTAGTAATTTAGCCCAAGATGTATTAGCTGAATATACAGAAGAAAGATTAAATAGTTTGTCAATGGGAGATAAGATTAGATATGTAAATACACATTGTTGGGATGAAGAATATAGAATGTGGAATTATAAAGAATTAGCAATGGTGAATTATTGCAAAGAATTTGGTGAAAAAGAATTTAATTATTTATTAGTTCCAAAATGTTTTACATCAGATAATACTCAAAAATATAAAATTATAAAAAATATATTTGATAATTGTATTTATGATATCTATAAAAAAAGGATATTATCAGATAAAAATAAATATAAAAAATACATGGGTAAAAACAAAAAAGTTTATAAGTATAAAGTTGTTCAATGTATAAATGATGAATTTGGTTATGAAACTAAAGGAAAAAGAAGTGTAATATTATTTAAAAGTCTTTTGGATTTAATTATAAAATATCCACAAATAAAAAAATATATAGATGAAAATATCACGATAAAATTGAAGAAATAAAAAATTTAAATACTATCTAAGTTTCATCAAGTGATATAAGAGATAATAAAGTAATTTAGTTAGTATACAAGTAAATAGAGCTATTACAACGAGAGGTATTAGAGAAAAAATACCTCTTTTTTATTCTTGTTTATAATTTGCAAGAAAGTGAGATAATTCTTTTTTCAATTCTTTTTTTATCCAAGGGTTTTTATTTATAATCTCAAATTCTTCTAAGGAAATTCTAAAGCTAATAACTCTACTCTGTTTAGGATTATCTATTTTTTTTCTACCTCTTGCCATCAAGTAAACCTCTTTCTTAAAAAAATGTATACAAACTTATAACTCTTATTATATCAGTATTATTTTAGTGTTTACAAAGTTTAGAAATGAATTTACTATCTTTGTTGATAGAATCATTTTTTATATGCTCTCGTTATTTATAATACACTCCCACCTACTAAAATATTAATAATCTTGAAGAATAATTTATATAGCTTTATTAATATTTGTTTTCATTATTACTCTACGGTGTTTCATAGACAAAACACTCTACTTGTACAAGCTTTTCCTTTCTATATAGTAGGTGTTTTTCAATTTTGCATCCAGCTTATGAAAATTTGTTAGAAAAATGAATGATTATGAAAGATATTTTTAAATTATAGATAATGTTTAAAGAGGTGACTAGCTTTAATTGTGAAAAATTTTCAAGTATAATGATATAAGTAGAAAAAAAGAGAATAAAAACAATGAAATAATAAAAAGAGTTGTTCACAGTTTGACGACTAACAACTCTTTTTAAAAACAAAAACGGTTAAGGTATAACCAATATACCTATCTTTATTACATACACTAACATTCTAGCTTAAATGTTAGTGTATGTAAAGAGTAAGGATATGGTAGTTTTAACCGTTGTAGAAACGGAGGATAGAGTTTATGTTAGCTAAACAAGTACAAAGTAACTATTCAAAACAACAAGATCATATTAAAAGACTTCATAGAGATTCTAAAGGATGGATTACTCTAGCAGAAATTTTAAAAGGTAAATTCAAACAACATCACTATAAACTTGAACAATTATTGAAAAAGACCTTTGGAGACAAAGATTGTTATATAAGTCAAAATACTTTTTATAAACCTTCTAGGCGGTTAGAAAACATTAAAGAAATTAAAGCAATATATTCGGATTTAGATGTTTTAACTAAGACGAAATTTACTATAGAGCAAATTTTAATTAGACTAGAAGAAGAGGTTTTTGGGACTTTATTGCCTAAACCAAACCTAATAATCAATTCAGGTAGAGGCTTACATTTAGTTTGGTTAATTAATCCTGTTCCATACAAAGCATTACCTTTATGGAATGCAGTACAAGATTATTTTTATAAGCAACTTAAAGATTTGGGAGCAGATAGAAAATCATTAGATGCTACTAGAGTTCTTAGATTGATTGGAACTGAAAATAGTAAATCTAATACCATTGTTGAACTTTTAGAAAGTCATGAGTACATATATGATCTTAGAGAAATACAACAAGAGTATTTACCAGAGCTTAGTAAACTTAAAAACAAAAAAGGTAGACCAGCTAAAACAGTATTTGTCTTTAGAGAACGTAGTTTGTATTATGCTAGGATTACAGATTTAGTTAAGTTATGTGAACTTAGAGAATATAATTTAAAGGGATGTAGAGAAGTTATATTATTTTTATATAGATATTGGTTATGTAACTTTTTAAATGATGCTGATAAAGCTTTAGAGGATACTTTAAGCCTAAATAGTGAGTTTATATGTCCATTAGCTGAACAAGAGGTTATAAAGGCTACTAAATCAGCAGAGAGAGCATTTAAAAGTAAAGATAAGCAGTACAAATATAAAAATAAAACTCTAATTGAGTTACTTGGAATAACCGAAGAAGAACAGATAAATTTCATAACTATAATTGATGATGATGAATATAAGCGTAGAAAAAATGAAAGAGATAAAGCAAAAAAGAAAGCTAAGAGAAGAAATGAGAATGGATTAACAAGCAGAGAGCAACAGAAACAAAATACAATAAATGCAGTATTAAAATTAAAATCACAAGGCTTAAATAATACTCAAATAGCAAAGAATCTAAACATATCAAGAAAGCATGTAAGTAGTGTAATAAATAAAATTTAATAAAATATAATTAGTGTAACCTGAAACGTCCCCCCTTGTATTATGGGTACGTAGTACCTGTAGTACCTTTTTTTAAGTTAACTTGTACATTTCTGGAGTTTTTAGGTGAATCTGAGATTAGGGTTATAGATAAATTTATTGCTTACCAATAGGGGTTACGTTTAGGTTAACTTAAGAGAGTATTTAAAGTTATGAGAGACAACGGTGGATATTGGTATAAGAATTAAACGCTTATAGAGAAGTATAGAAGATTTGTTGAATATAAAAGAGTTAAAACATTATTAGTTATTAGAAAAAGGATTTGGGGTGAAAGCTATAGTAGATATAAAAAACAATAAGTATTAACTAAATTTTGGGAAGAGGTTCTCTGAAACGTCCTCTTAAAATATGTGATTTTTGTATTATTGCTTTTGGTTTACCTGATACTATTAAATTATGATTTATTTGGATATAAGAAGAACTGAGTTTAGTTTAATAATAAAAAAAACCGGTAGTTAATGGCTTTTTTTTCATTTGATTACCGGTTTTTACATGTATGTCGGTGTCCCATGACATATAGTATACTTTATTTTTTATTATTATATATTTTTTTTTATAGCTTTAAATTTAATTGTATATAATACAGTTGTTAATGGTAAAAATATAGTTACTATTATATTTTTACTGTTAGGTATATATATACATACTATACCTAGTAAAATATATGTTAATCCTGTATATAAAAATAATTTAAGAGCTTTCTTATTGAATATTTTCTTATATCCTATTTGACTTGTGTTATTTATTTTTGTTATTAAACTAAACAATAAAAATACAAGTCCTACAATCAAAATTAAAAAACCTATATAGTTTATCATAATCAATATATTCCTTTAATTAAATAAAGATTAGGTATTAATACTACCTAATCTTTATTATTATTTTATTTAGTATTATTTTATATTCTTATAATACATGTAAGCTCCACAAGCAATACCTGCGCCACCACCAATTATTGTTCCAATTGGACCCAAAGTACTACCTATTGCGGCGCCTTCTCCTACAGCTTGTAGTGCAGCAGCTCCTGAACATATAGCACCAGCACCAGCTCCTATACCAGAAAGAGAAGCAGCCGCTCCGAAGAATGTTCCACCATTAATAGAGTTTAGCTCTAAATTAGTAATATTATCAAAGTTTTGTATTGATTTTGAATTCATAAATCATCTCTCCTTAAATTATGATGTTGCACCATCTATAAGACCAAGGCCTCCAGTAAGTGCAGTAAAACCTTCTATAGCAGCAGCACCACCAATACCAAGTGCACTAGCACCAGCAGCAAGTGCACCAGCACCAGCCATAGCACCTATCACAGGAGCACCAGCTACTATTACAATTCCAGTACCGACTGCAGCAGCAGTACCCCAACCCCCTCCGTTTAATACTTCCATTTCTATCTTTTTAAGTTCTTTCATTTTAATTTCCTCCCTAATATGTATAGGATTGTTATAATTTCATATTAATACTAACATGGAGTTTACTAATATGTCAATAAAATACAAGGAATTTATAATAAATATGTAAAACTATTAATAAAAAGGCAAAAATATGGTATCATACATGTATATTTATAAAAATATGTAAATTAAATTCATAATTTAAATATGAAAGAGGGAGATGAATGATTTTAAAAAAATACATATGTATAAAACAACATGATTACAAAGATTGTGGATGTGCTTGTTTAGCTACTCTTTGTAAGCAATATGGGCTCAAATATCCAATATCTAAAATAAGAGAAGTTGCTGGAACGGATAAAATGGGAACTAGTGCCTTTGGTCTTATTAAAGCTGCAGAGCAGTTAGGATTTTCGGCTAAAGGTGTTAAAGCAAATAAACCAGAAGATATTTTTTCGGATATACCACTTCCTGCAATAGCTCATGTTGTGGTTAATAAACAGCTATTACATTTTGTTGTTGTACATAAAATAAGTAAAGAAGAAATAATAGTAGCAGATCCAGGCCAAGGGATTGTTAAATATAAACCAAACGAATTTTTTGATATTTGGACAGGAGTTCTTCTTATAATTACTCCAACAGCTGAATTTAAAAAAGGGAATGAGGTTAAGGGATTATTTTCTCGTTTTTCAAGCCTTATTAAGCCACAAAAGAAGATAGTAATTAATATCTTTATAGCATCAATATTAATTACTATTTTAGGAATAGTTGGTTCTTTCTATTTTAAGTTTTTATTAGATGATGTAGTACCTAATAATTTGGCTGATACCTTACATATCTTTTCTATAGGGATAATAGTCTTAGTATTATTCAAAGTGGTTACAGAGGCTTTTAGGACTCAATTGCTTATACATTTAGGACAAAAGCTCGATATACCTTTAATGCTTGGTTACTACGAGCATGTTATTAATCTTCCTATGAATTTTTTTGGTACTCGTGAAGTTGGAGAAATAGTATCAAGGTTTAATGATGCATCTAAAATAAGAGATGCAATTTCAGGGGCTACCCTAACTATGATGATAGATACTTTTATGGTTATTATAGGTGGAATAATACTTTATAATCAAAATCATTTATTATTTGGGATAACTTTAGTTCCAGTAATACTTTATGGAATAATAGTATTTGCTTTTAAAAAATCAATAGAAGAGATAAATAGAGAAACTATGATAAGTAATGCAAAGCTTACTTCTTATTTAGTTGAATCATTAAATGGAATAGAGACAATTAAGGCTTTTAATGCTGAAAGAGAAGTTAATTTAGAGACTGAGAAAAGGTTTATAAAGCTTATAAAGAACGTATTCAAAAATGGATTTATAAATAACTTTCAAGGTACTTTAAAAGGTGGAGTAAAAGCAATATTTGCAATAGTTGTTTTATGGATTGGAGGTTCAGAAGTCTTAAAGGGAAATATAACAATAGGTGAATTATTAACTTTTAATGCTTTATTAGCTTATTTTTTATCTCCAATAGAAAATATTATAAATCTTCAACCAACACTTCAAACTGCTATGGTTGCAGGAGAGAGACTTGGAGAAATACTTGACTTAGAGCTTGAGAAGTCAATAGAAGAGCATAAAAAGATTAATCCAGAAACATTAAAAGGAGATATTGAATTTAAAAATTTAGATTTTAGATATGGAACAAGACAATTAGTATTAAAGAATATAGGTATCAATATTAAACATGGAACTAAAATAGCATTAGTTGGGGAGAGTGGTTCAGGTAAAACTACTTTAGCAAAGCTTTTAATGAATTTTTATCAATGTGAAAAAGGTGAACTTTTAATAAATGGATATAACATAAAAGACATAAATATAGAAGTATTAAGGGACAAAATAGCTTATATATCTCAAGAGACATTTTTATTTAATGGTACTATAATCGAAAATTTAACACTGGGCAATCCATATTTAACTTATGAAGAGATAATAGATGCTTGTAAAAAGTCTCAAATACATGATTATATAAATTCTTTACCCTTAAGATATAATACTTTAGTTGAGGAGAATGGTTCAAACTTCTCAGGAGGACAAAAGCAGAGAATTTCAATAGCTAGAGCTATTCTTAAAAAACCTGAAATATTAATTATGGATGAAGCTACAAGCAACTTAGATTCAATTACAGAAAAAGCTATAGATAAGACTATGAATGAGTTTAGTGATGGCATAACTACAATTGTTATAGCACATAGATTAAGTACTATTATGAGATGTGATGAGATATATGTTTTAGAAAAAGGTGAGATTAAGGAAAAAGGCTCTCATAATGAGCTTATAAATAAAAGGGGAATGTATTATAACCTATGGAAAGAACAGCTACCTGAATTTGAAGAAAGTGCTATGAAGGAGGTGGCTTGTTGTGAAGTTTAAAATAGAGAATTTAGAAGATTTAAAAGATGGACGTGAAGTATTAGAATCTAAGCCACATCCGTTTACAAGTATATTTATTTATATATTACTTGCATTAATTGGAGCATTTTTAATATGGGCTTTCTTTAGTGAAAAAGAGATTATAGTTAAAGCTTCTGGTATTGTAAAACCTAATGCAGAGGTGTATAAGGTATGTAATTTGATGCCAGGTAAAATTCAAGAGGTAAGCCTTAAGAATGGAGTTAAAGTATCTAAAGGGGATATACTTTATAAAATAGATACAAAGGAACTTGAAAATCAGAAAAAGGCAATTCAAGATAATAGAAAAAGTTTAGAAGATGATATTGCTAACTTAAATAAGCTTAAGAAATCTATTGAAGAAAATAATAATTATTTTAATAAAAGTGATGAAAAGGAAAAAAGTTATTATTACAAATATGAAAGCTATTTAACAGGTAATAAAACTCCTTTAAGTGATGAGAAGAATTTAAATAGTTCAAAGAATGATTTAAGTAAAAAGCTAGAATTTTTTAATATGCTCCAAAAGTCAATAAATGATGGTAAAAACTATATGAAAAAAAATACTATATATAGTGAAGAATACAACAATTTTGAAGCTTCCAAGAAGGCTATTAATGAAAAGTTAGATGAGCTTAAAAAAGCAAAGGATGCTCTAAACAATCCAAATAAACAAGAGATAGATGCATTAGATGCACAAATAAAAGGGGTAAATAGTAGTTTAGATAAACTTAAAAGTGATTTTTTATTAAAGATACAAGCATCTAAAGAGGAAATTAAAGAAAAGGTTAAAGTTATTGATAATAATATAAATAAGGTTAATGAAAGTAAAGATTTAACTAAAGAAAAAAATAAAATTGCATCAATATCACAAATTGAAGATAGTATAAAAGCTGATAATGATAAAATTAAAGAAATAGATAATAATTTAAAAATGATTAATGATAATATAGAAAAATGTACTGTAAAAGCTAGTGAAGATGGTATTTTAGACATACAAAATAATTTAGAGCCAGGAACGGTTGTACCAAGTGGTGCTAATATTTTAAATATAATGCCAGATGCATCTAAATATAAAGTAGACCTTGTTATATTTGATAAAGATATCGGAAATATAAAGAATGGTCAAATAGTAAAATATAGCTTTACATCACTACCATATAGAGAATATGGATTTTTAGATGGTAAAATAGAGAACCTTAGCGTCAACTCTAAGGTGAATAGTGAAAAAGGAATAGCTTTCTATACTGGTGAAGGAAGCTTAAACAACAATGTTTTATATAGCCATAAGAATGAACAATCAAAGATAAAAAGTGGTATGACATGTGAGGCTAAAATTGTTACAAGAAAAGAAAAAATGATTTATTATTTATTAGAAAAATTAAATTTAAAGAATTAGGAGAAAAACAAATTGAAAAAGTATTTAATAGCATTAAGAAATATAGTATTCTTTGGTGGCTTATATCTTTTCATTCAGATGGCTTGTGGGCAAATTTTTTCATTAATCTATATTATGTCTCATAAAAAAATTCCAATGAAAGAACTAATAATAAACTGTCAAAAAGCCATTATGGAAAATATTTATTTAGTAGTTGGAGTTTCAGCAATAATAACTTTTGTTCTGTATTTTATAATCTTAAGAAAAAAAGAAAACAACTTAATTAAAAGATGTAAATTCCATAAAATAAACTTGGTTTCTATATTGAAAATAGTAGGAATAGCAATAGCTTTATCATCTTTTAGTTGTGCTATGGTTTCTTTATTACAAAGCAAATTTAAAAGTTATAGTACTGTTAGTAATAGTATAGGTAGTGCATATGGTTCTATTTTAGCCATGCTTTGTTTAATAGTATTAGTACCTATTTTTGAGGAAATATTATTTAGAGGTTTAATATTTAATGAACTTAGAAAAGTTTGCAATAAATATATGGCTTTAATAATACAAGCTTTGATTTTTGCAATATTCCATGGAAACCCACTACAAATGATATATACATTTGCATTAGGAATTGTATTAGGAACTGTTTATATGTGGAGTGACTCTTTATGGAGTAATATAATATGTCATATTACATATAACCTCTTTGGAACAATTATAATTCCCATGGCATTATATTATACACATAAATTCTTATATTTATATATTGGAGTAGGAGCTATACTTACAGTATTAATTATGATTAATACATTTAAGTACTATAAAAAACAAAATCTATGTAAGAGTGTATAAATAAAAGGGTGCAGTATAGAACTGACACCCTTTTATTATTGATCAATTAAGCAATTCCTTTAGTTTTTAAATATACTCCAAGAGCTGCATTTATTATAGATAATATAATTCCTAATATACTTAAAATTAATCCTAATTTATGTACTGAACCTTTTTTTGCAGAAACAACTATTCCAGCAATGCTAACAGGAACACCTATAATAGGTAAAAGCCAAGTAATTACAGATAATACTCCTAATATTATTGGAGCTTTTGATTTAGTTGTTGTAGTATTCATAATATATTCCCCCACTAAATTAATAAATTTACAATAATAATACCTATACTATAATATTTTTCTTAATTAGGCAATATTTATATTAAGAATGTGATAATATCTATTTAAATAGGATATAGCTAGAAATACACTAATATAGAGCCAGTAAAAAAAGACATTTGTTTTTTTATTTATATGTACTTATATTACATAGTAAATAGTCATAATATATAATACAATTTTATATCATGGTAGTAATAAATATTGTAAAATTGAGATGTAAGAAATTTTAATAATAGGCAATACTGATATTAAAGAGAGTAGTATAGAAGTAATTAATATTTTTCTTTTTACTGGTTCTTGTTTATTAGCAATTGTTTTTAGAGATGAATGTTCGCTTGTATTTTTATTTTTTATAAGGGAATTTTAGGGTAGTTTTTTAGCTAAATATCATCTTTAAAGCTAGTGATATCAATGGCTAGAGTTGCTTTAGGGTTCGTGCAAAAATCAACTCAAAAATGCACGGTGAAAATGCACGGTAAATGTGTGAAAAATACCTCTAGGAACTGCAATTCCTAAAGGTATTATAATATTATATTTTCGTATTTAATGAATTGATTTGAATACCATCTTTAAGCTTTGTAATGGTATAAATCATCCCTAAAGGTTTCATCAGCTTATTTTTATTTGCTTTTGAAAGCTTTTTTTCTTTTTGCCAAGTTTCTAATATTTGTATATATTTGCTCTTTTCTTTACCTTTTATGATTTTGTAATATATAAGCATTTCAGTTAATTCTATTAGCTTTTTTCTTGTTACTCTACCTCGCTTTTTCATTACACAATCAAATGTATCTCTATAAACTCCATATTCATCATTAATATTTTCAACATAAAGACTTTTATTTCTTTTGACATAATTATATCTTTTCATATAATCCTTTATCTCTTGATTGGTTTCAGATTCTAGTATAATTTTTATTGCTTGTTTTATATCTACATTTTGCTGCAGTAATTCTCTTAGTAACTTCAATATTGTTTCTTCTTGTATTAGTATCTGTATTTTCTTTTGGATTACTTTAGGAAGATCTGTAAATATATCTGAATTACTAATATACTCTAAAAGGAAATTCATATCTTG
>X256_Zander__coassemble_167_pt1 | contig 12470 bp, 2 predicted proteins | sample X256_Zander__metabat2_high_PE_003 | metagenome-assembled genome bin X256_Zander | reverse complement strand
TAGTAAAGTTAAATTGGTTTATAGGGTTTCCAACTAAAAACCCTATAAGGAGAAGACAAGGAGAAGAAAATGAAGTATATATGTTCTTTAAGTGACAATTATGAAGTAATTGGAATTTGTGACATAAAAACATTCAATGAAAAGATAAGTGAGTTTACAGATAATTCTTGGACTCAAATTAACATTGCTGAAAAATTAAATATACCATCTAACAAATTGCCTATAAAAAATATATTAAAAATTAAATTAAGTATTAAAATAAATTCAACTAGAATAATTAAAAGTTGTTCGGCTGATTTTCCAAACATAGAAGGTTTAAAAATTACAGGAAAAGTTCTCTTAGTATCAGGTATTATATGTGAATATATAATTTATAATTCAGATAAAATAAACAACTCGATATATACTATTAATTTTAATATTCCATTTAGTGATTATATAGTTATAGATGAAGACTCGAGCTCTATAAATGATTTCTTTCATGTTTACAAGTGCATAGAAAATGTATTTATAAAATTATTAGATGAAGAAACTTTAATGCAAAATATGAAATTATTTTTATTTGCACATAGAATAGAGGGAATTAGAGAAAAACTCAAAAATTCTTTTATATTTAAAACTCAAGACTCTAATGAAGAAATGGCAAAAGTTGAGTTTGATATAGACAATAATAAATTAATAGTAACTTCAAGTGGTAAATCGTACAACAATCCTAATATTGATGTTGCCTTTAAGTTTGAATTAAAAAATTCAGATGAAAGTATTAATAAAACTTCTGCAATAATAAATGGAAATGGATACGCAAATGATTTTAAAAATAAATTGAAATCTAAGATATTTGAATTTGGAGATATTATAATTTTAACCTACGATGATTCAGACAAAGTTATTTTAACTGACTATCCAGATGTAGGGGATACTTATAGAATGAATAATCCAAAGACTGAAAAATTTTTAATAACTTCAGAAGGCATAATTCCTATTTTAGCTTCAAATAAAATAATAGTTAAATCTAGAAATAATGAGGTAGTTTTAACTATAGAATTTTTAGAAGAAGCAGGAAAGCTTATTGTTTCATCTAAAGGAGTAATTCCAGATCCTATTTCAAGTGATTTGTATTTTACTTTAATTTTAAAGAATAGGAATGGACAGGATATAATAAGAGCTACATTAAATGCTAATGAGGATGGGGCATCTTTTAAAGCGATGGTAAATGATACACCTTTTGAATACGATTATAACAGTTTAACTCTTGTTTATAAAGAAAAAAATAATATTGAAATTTTAAATTATCCAACTCAAGGAAATGATTATATTCCGCCTCTAGATTTTAATATTTTTAAAATAAAAGCTGATAACTTAGAAGATATAGGTTTTAAAAGCAAAATTAAAATTATTAATTTTAACAATCAAGAAATGTCAAGCTTATATTTTTTTAAACCTGTAGACCCTATACTTATTAATAATGGATTTGTAGCAACTATAGTTGCTACATCAACTAAGGCTATATCTACAAATAGTGAGCCAAATAAGAAATATGTTCAATATGTTGAATACTCTAAAGAGAATCCTTTAATGTATACAGAAATATTAACTCAATCTAATGCTGAAAATTTTAAAACTAGTTTAGATGGGGAAAATATAAAAAATAATCAACTTAATGTTTTAAGACTATCTAATAGACTTAATGACAGAATTATTATAACAAATTATAATACTCAAAATAATCAGATTGAGTATACCGTAGGAGAAGAACCTGAGTTTATTAATATAAAAAATGATAACTTAAGCAAACATTCTTTAAATTATAATAAGATAAGGCTTAAAAATATAGATGGTGAAAGTGTTTTATTTATTTATTTTGATAAGTTAGATAGAAATAATATCTATATAGAATCATATTCAACAGGAACTACAAATTCTGATTCTAACTTCTTTTCTTTTAAAATAACAGATTCAGTTGATGAAACTAATATAAAAGTTCAAGGAATAATAAATAGAGGAGAAGCAGGAGATGTAATTAAAATCGGAACACAACCTTATAATATCTCAAAAGATTTTAATTTTGGAGATTTGTTAATTCTAGAATATTCAAATGGAAATTTAGTTGAAGTTTTTGATTTTCCAGAATCTAAAAATGTTTATAATCCTCTGAAAAATTCTCAAAAGTTTATGATAACTGAAAATGGATTATCAATAAATAAATTTATAACTAATTTTGTATTTAAAACTCATGATTCTAATAAAGAAATGGCAAAAGTTGAATTTGATTCTACTAATAAAAGATTAATAGTAACTTCAACAGGAGAAAAATATAATAATCCTAATGTTGCTACTGCCTTTACATTTGAGTTAAAGCATTCACATTTAACACCGCCTAAAATTTCTTCTACAATAAACGGAAATGGAAATGCAGATAACTTTAAAAATACATTAGATGTATATGAATTTGAATTTGGAGATGTTATAAATATAATTTATGATGATTCAAGTAAAGTAGTTTTAAATAATTATCCTAATATAGGTAATATTCACAATATGACATTAGGCTCTAAAGATTCAAAATTCCTAATAACCTCTATTGGTGTATTACCAATTTTAAATCCTAAGATAATAGTTAAAGCTAAAGATAATAATAGAGTAGTTTTAACTATTCAATTTATGGAAGAAACTGAAAAGTTTATTGTTACTTCATCAGGACTAGTTGCAGATTCAACTTCAAGTGAAGCTTATTTAACATTTATTTTAAAAGATAAAGATGGAACTGATGTAATAAGAACTGAATTAATTTCTAATGAAAATGGAGATTCCTTTAAATCTAAAGTAAATGATAAAACTTTTAAACCTGATGAATATACTTTAACTCTTATTTATAAAGAAAAAGATAATATTGATATTTTAGATTACCCAACAAGAGAAAATATTTATACTCCAAAATTAGATTTTAATATTTTTAGAATAAGAGCTAATAATATAGAAGATGCAGCTTTTAATAATACAATTAAAATCATTAATGATATTAATCAAGAAATGTCAAAACTATACTTTATTAAACCTGTGAGTTCTGAGAAAATTGGTGCAACAATAGTAACCACATCTACTATGGCTGTATCTACAAGTACAGGGCAATCTAATAAAAAATATATAGACTATCTGCAGTATTACTCATCTAATTATGAAGATTATCAAGAAATATTAACTAAAGAATCTGCTTTAAAATTTAGCACCAATTTAGATGGTCGTAAAATTGAACCAATTAATGCTATTTTAAGATTTTCAAATAGATTTAAAGATAGAATTATAATAACAAATTACAATAATGAAAATGAATATAAAATAGGTGAAGAACCTGAGTTTATTGATATAAACAATAATAATCTAAGGAAACATCCTTTAAACTATAATACAATAAAATTTAAAAATATAGATAATTCAGTTATTTCATATATTTATTTTGATAAGATAAGTCAAAATAATATTTATATAGAATTTTATTCAACAGGAGTTACGAATAATGATTCTACTAAGTTATCTTTTAAGATAACAGATTTAACTGAAACTAACATAAAAGTTCAAGGAACTATAAACAAAGGAGAAACAGGAGATTTAGTTAATTTTGGAAAAAAATCTAGTAATATTTCAAATAATTTTGATATTGGAGATTTATTAACTCTTGAATATTCAAATGGAAGCTTAGTTGAAATTTCTGATTTTCCAGAGTCTAAAAACACCTATAATCCTTCAAAAAATTCTCAAAAGTTTATAATAACCTCAAATGGATTATCAGTAAATAAATTTATAACTAATTTTGTATTTAAAACTCACGATTCTAATAAAGAAATGGGGAAAATAGAGTTTGATTCTATTAACAAAAGATTAATAGTAACTTCAACAGGTGAATCCTACAATAATCCTAATGTTGTTACTGCCTTTAATTTTATATTAAAAAATTCAGATGAAAGCTCTACTAAAATTTCTAAAACAATAGGTGGAAATGAAAATGCAGATGATTTTAAAAACGTATTAAATGGTTATGATTTCGAAGTTGGAGATGTTATAGATTTAACCTATCAAGATTCAAGTAAGGTAGTTTTGAATAATTATCCAAATACTGGAGATATCTATGATATGTCACCAGATGTTAAATCTGAAAAATTTATAATAACTTCAACTGGTATAACTCCAATAATACATCCAGTTAAAATAGTTGTAAAATCTAAAAAGGATGAAGAAGTTTTAAGAATTCAATTTTCAAGAATAAGATCCGAATTTATTGTTTTTTCAACAGGAGTAATTCCAGATTCAAGTTCAACTGATTCATATTTAAACTTAACTTTAACAAATAGTAATGGGACATCAAGTTTAGATACTAGTTTAATTTCAAATGAGAATGGTAGTAACTTTAAGAATTATTTAAACAATAGAAAAATTAACTTTGGAGACAATAGATTAGTTCTTGCTTATAAAGATGAAAGTAAGATTGAAATTGTTAATTATCCAAAACAAGGAGAAAGATATACTCCTGATTTTAAAATCAACATTTTTGAAGTCACAGATAATAATTTAATAGATAAGTCTTTTAATAGTAAAATAAAAATATTTAGTGATGACAATAAAGAAGTAGCACTCATATCATTTGGTAAATTTAATACTATAAAGTTATTAGTTATGCCTACCGATATTATAGCTTCACAATCTGTTCCAAAAAATATAGTATATGTTCAATTTCTTCAATATACAAATAGTGAAATTTCTGTATCTGGTCAAATTTTTGGAAAAGAAAATGCTTATGATTTTGCTTCTGATTTAAATAGTAAAACAATTTTAGAATCATATCCTATAAAATTATCTATTAGAACTGTTCAAAAAGCTATTATAACAAACTATAGAAATGAATTAAGCTATAGAGTAGGAGAAGAACCTGAGTTTTTTAAAATATCTGGAGATAATTTAATTCCATATAAATTATTTTATGATAAAATAAAATTTAAAAATATGGATGGAAAAACAATACTATATATCCACTTCGATAAAATAAATGAACAAATTTATATGTTAACTCATGCAACAGGTGTTATAAATAAAAATTCTGACACTTTTTCTTTTAGGATTCCAGATAAAAATCCTACTATACCAGTAAAAATTCAAGGATTGATTAGAGAAAATCAAACTGGCGATGTAATTAAATTGCAACAAGGAAGTGCTATAACTAATATTTCAAAAGATATTGCTTTTGATGATGTTATAGAATTTATCTATACCTATTCTTGGCTAGTTGAAGTTGTAGAGACTAATGAATCCTATCCTCTAACAGGTACATCACAAAAATTTACAATAACTAAAGATGCTTTAGTTACATCTAAGCTAAAGAAAACTGTAATAGATGTCAACTCTTATAATTCACTTTTAACAAATATAAGTTTTAATACTACATCAAAAACTTTAAGAGTAACTTATAATACAACTATAGCTGAGGTAGCTAAATCTTATTATATACTCTTAGAAATTAAAGATAAAAATGGTGTTACTAAGCATACAAGTAGAATATTTCCAGGTGTAACAGCTTTTCAATTTGCTTCGGCTATGAATGGTAAAAATTTTGAATATGAGGATGTTTTAGATATGTCATATGAAGCATATAATTACAAGATTACAATTCATAATTATCCAAGAGAAGATGACAATTCTCATCCATATATACAGAAAGACAGCTTTAAAATAACTAAATTTGGATTAGATTCATATTATAGATATCTTAAAAACACAATATTATTTACAGGTTATACTACTGTTTTTGCTATGTTAAGATTTAATATTAATACAAAAAGAATAGATATCAAAGGTTATGCTTGGTCAGTTTATTGGCTTTATCATGACTTCGTATATTACTATGTTGTTCTTAAAGGAAGAGATGGTGGCATTAAAAGACAACATTTAGGAAATGGCAGTTCAAGTGGTGCATCTTTTCAGAATTCATTTGATGGTCAGAGTTTTGAATTTGGTGATTCTATAGTTATAAAATGCGCAGTCTCTGGTAAAATAAAAGTGTCTAATTATCCAGTATTAAACAGGGATTATTATACTGATACTGAACAAAGAGAATTTAGAATCACAGAAAATGGACTATACCTTATTTAATAGTACTCATAATATAGAAGAAGTTGTTATATTGCTATATGTAACAGCTTCTTTATAAAATAATGTTTTAAATTGTATCAATTTATTTTTGAACGAATAATATATAATTGGTAAGGTTAAAATATTAAATCATTGCACATAGATTTCTGTAAACTAGTAAAATTAAATTGGTTTAAGGAGAAGAAAATGAAGTATATATGTTCTTTAAGTGACAATTATGAAGTAATTGGAATTTGTGACATAAAAACATTCAATGAAAAGATAAGTGAGTTTACAGATAATTCTTGGACTCAAATTAACATTGCTGAAAAATTAAATATACCATCTAACAAATTGCCTATAAAAAATATATTAAAAATTAAATTAAGTATTAAAATAAATTCAACTAGAATAATTAAAAGTTGTTCGGCTGATTTTCCAAACATAGAAGGTTTAAAAATTACAGGAAAAGTTCTCTTAGTATCAGGTATTATATGTGAATATATAATTTATAATTCAGATAAAATAAACAACTCGATATATACTATTAATTTTAATATTCCATTTAGTGATTATATAGTTATAGATGAAGACTCGAGCTCTATAAATGATTTCTTTCATGTTTACAAGTGCATAGAAAATGTATTTATAAAATTATTAGATGAAGAAACTTTAATGCAAAATATGAAATTATTTTTATTTGCACATAGAATAGAGGGAATTAGAGAAAAACTCAAAAATTCTTTTATATTTAAAACTCAAGACTCTAATGAAGAAATGGCAAAAGTTGAGTTTGATATAGACAATAATAAATTAATAGTAACTTCAAGTGGTAAATCGTACAACAATCCTAATATTGATGTTGCCTTTAAGTTTGAATTAAAAAATTCAGATGAAAGTATTAATAAAACTTCTGCAATAATAAATGGAAATGGATACGCAAATGATTTTAAAAATAAATTGAAATCTAAGATATTTGAATTTGGAGATATTATAATTTTAACCTACGATGATTCAGACAAAGTTATTTTAACTGACTATCCAGATGTAGGGGATACTTATAGAATGAATAATCCAAAGACTGAAAAATTTTTAATAACTTCAGAAGGCATAATTCCTATTTTAGCTTCAAATAAAATAATAGTTAAATCTAGAAATAATGAGGTAGTTTTAACTATAGAATTTTTAGAAGAAGCAGGAAAGCTTATTGTTTCATCTAAAGGAGTAATTCCAGATCCTATTTCAAGTGATTTGTATTTTACTTTAATTTTAAAGAATAGGAATGGACAGGATATAATAAGAGCTACATTAAATGCTAATGAGGATGGGGCATCTTTTAAAGCGATGGTAAATGATACACCTTTTGAATACGATTATAACAGTTTAACTCTTGTTTATAAAGAAAAAAATAATATTGAAATTTTAAATTATCCAACTCAAGGAAATGATTATATTCCGCCTCTAGATTTTAATATTTTTAAAATAAAAGCTGATAACTTAGAAGATATAGGTTTTAAAAGCAAAATTAAAATTATTAATTTTAACAATCAAGAAATGTCAAGCTTATATTTTTTTAAACCTGTAGACCCTATACTTATTAATAATGGATTTGTAGCAACTATAGTTGCTACATCAACTAAGGCTATATCTACAAATAGTGAGCCAAATAAGAAATATGTTCAATATGTTGAATACTCTAAAGAGAATCCTTTAATGTATACAGAAATATTAACTCAATCTAATGCTGAAAATTTTAAAACTAGTTTAGATGGGGAAAATATAAAAAATAATCAACTTAATGTTTTAAGACTATCTAATAGACTTAATGACAGAATTATTATAACAAATTATAATACTCAAAATAATCAGATTGAGTATACCGTAGGAGAAGAACCTGAGTTTATTAATATAAAAAATGATAACTTAAGCAAACATTCTTTAAATTATAATAAGATAAGGCTTAAAAATATAGATGGTGAAAGTGTTTTATTTATTTATTTTGATAAGTTAGATAGAAATAATATCTATATAGAATCATATTCAACAGGAACTACAAATTCTGATTCTAACTTCTTTTCTTTTAAAATAACAGATTCAGTTGATGAAACTAATATAAAAGTTCAAGGAATAATAAATAGAGGAGAAGCAGGAGATGTAATTAAAATCGGAACACAACCTTATAATATCTCAAAAGATTTTAATTTTGGAGATTTGTTAATTCTAGAATATTCAAATGGAAATTTAGTTGAAGTTTTTGATTTTCCAGAATCTAAAAATGTTTATAATCCTCTGAAAAATTCTCAAAAGTTTATGATAACTGAAAATGGATTATCAATAAATAAATTTATAACTAATTTTGTATTTAAAACTCATGATTCTAATAAAGAAATGGCAAAAGTTGAATTTGATTCTACTAATAAAAGATTAATAGTAACTTCAACAGGAGAAAAATATAATAATCCTAATGTTGCTACTGCCTTTACATTTGAGTTAAAGCATTCACATTTAACACCGCCTAAAATTTCTTCTACAATAAACGGAAATGGAAATGCAGATAACTTTAAAAATACATTAGATGTATATGAATTTGAATTTGGAGATGTTATAAATATAATTTATGATGATTCAAGTAAAGTAGTTTTAAATAATTATCCTAATATAGGTAATATTCACAATATGACATTAGGCTCTAAAGATTCAAAATTCCTAATAACCTCTATTGGTGTATTACCAATTTTAAATCCTAAGATAATAGTTAAAGCTAAAGATAATAATAGAGTAGTTTTAACTATTCAATTTATGGAAGAAACTGAAAAGTTTATTGTTACTTCATCAGGACTAGTTGCAGATTCAACTTCAAGTGAAGCTTATTTAACATTTATTTTAAAAGATAAAGATGGAACTGATGTAATAAGAACTGAATTAATTTCTAATGAAAATGGAGATTCCTTTAAATCTAAAGTAAATGATAAAACTTTTAAACCTGATGAATATACTTTAACTCTTATTTATAAAGAAAAAGATAATATTGATATTTTAGATTACCCAACAAGAGAAAATATTTATACTCCAAAATTAGATTTTAATATTTTTAGAATAAGAGCTAATAATATAGAAGATGCAGCTTTTAATAATACAATTAAAATCATTAATGATATTAATCAAGAAATGTCAAAACTATACTTTATTAAACCTGTGAGTTCTGAGAAAATTGGTGCAACAATAGTAACCACATCTACTATGGCTGTATCTACAAGTACAGGGCAATCTAATAAAAAATATATAGACTATCTGCAGTATTACTCATCTAATTATGAAGATTATCAAGAAATATTAACTAAAGAATCTGCTTTAAAATTTAGCACCAATTTAGATGGTCGTAAAATTGAACCAATTAATGCTATTTTAAGATTTTCAAATAGATTTAAAGATAGAATTATAATAACAAATTACAATAATGAAAATGAATATAAAATAGGTGAAGAACCTGAGTTTATTGATATAAACAATAATAATCTAAGGAAACATCCTTTAAACTATAATACAATAAAATTTAAAAATATAGATAATTCAGTTATTTCATATATTTATTTTGATAAGATAAGTCAAAATAATATTTATATAGAATTTTATTCAACAGGAGTTACGAATAATGATTCTACTAAGTTATCTTTTAAGATAACAGATTTAACTGAAACTAACATAAAAGTTCAAGGAACTATAAACAAAGGAGAAACAGGAGATTTAGTTAATTTTGGAAAAAAATCTAGTAATATTTCAAATAATTTTGATATTGGAGATTTATTAACTCTTGAATATTCAAATGGAAGCTTAGTTGAAATTTCTGATTTTCCAGAGTCTAAAAACACCTATAATCCTTCAAAAAATTCTCAAAAGTTTATAATAACCTCAAATGGATTATCAGTAAATAAATTTATAACTAATTTTGTATTTAAAACTCACGATTCTAATAAAGAAATGGGGAAAATAGAGTTTGATTCTATTAACAAAAGATTAATAGTAACTTCAACAGGTGAATCCTACAATAATCCTAATGTTGTTACTGCCTTTAATTTTATATTAAAAAATTCAGATGAAAGCTCTACTAAAATTTCTAAAACAATAGGTGGAAATGAAAATGCAGATGATTTTAAAAACGTATTAAATGGTTATGATTTCGAAGTTGGAGATGTTATAGATTTAACCTATCAAGATTCAAGTAAGGTAGTTTTGAATAATTATCCAAATACTGGAGATATCTATGATATGTCACCAGATGTTAAATCTGAAAAATTTATAATAACTTCAACTGGTATAACTCCAATAATACATCCAGTTAAAATAGTTGTAAAATCTAAAAAGGATGAAGAAGTTTTAAGAATTCAATTTTCAAGAATAAGATCCGAATTTATTGTTTTTTCAACAGGAGTAATTCCAGATTCAAGTTCAACTGATTCATATTTAAACTTAACTTTAACAAATAGTAATGGGACATCAAGTTTAGATACTAGTTTAATTTCAAATGAGAATGGTAGTAACTTTAAGAATTATTTAAACAATAGAAAAATTAACTTTGGAGACAATAGATTAGTTCTTGCTTATAAAGATGAAAGTAAGATTGAAATTGTTAATTATCCAAAACAAGGAGAAAGATATACTCCTGATTTTAAAATCAACATTTTTGAAGTCACAGATAATAATTTAATAGATAAGTCTTTTAATAGTAAAATAAAAATATTTAGTGATGACAATAAAGAAGTAGCACTCATATCATTTGGTAAATTTAATACTATAAAGTTATTAGTTATGCCTACCGATATTATAGCTTCACAATCTGTTCCAAAAAATATAGTATATGTTCAATTTCTTCAATATACAAATAGTGAAATTTCTGTATCTGGTCAAATTTTTGGAAAAGAAAATGCTTATGATTTTGCTTCTGATTTAAATAGTAAAACAATTTTAGAATCATATCCTATAAAATTATCTATTAGAACTGTTCAAAAAGCTATTATAACAAACTATAGAAATGAATTAAGCTATAGAGTAGGAGAAGAACCTGAGTTTTTTAAAATATCTGGAGATAATTTAATTCCATATAAATTATTTTATGATAAAATAAAATTTAAAAATATGGATGGAAAAACAATACTATATATCCACTTCGATAAAATAAATGAACAAATTTATATGTTAACTCATGCAACAGGTGTTATAAATAAAAATTCTGACACTTTTTCTTTTAGGATTCCAGATAAAAATCCTACTATACCAGTAAAAATTCAAGGATTGATTAGAGAAAATCAAACTGGCGATGTAATTAAATTGCAACAAGGAAGTGCTATAACTAATATTTCAAAAGATATTGCTTTTGATGATGTTATAGAATTTATCTATACCTATTCTTGGCTAGTTGAAGTTGTAGAGACTAATGAATCCTATCCTCTAACAGGTACATCACAAAAATTTACAATAACTAAAGATGCTTTAGTTACATCTAAGCTAAAGAAAACTGTAATAGATGTCAACTCTTATAGTTCACTTTTAACAAAGATACGTTTTAATATTAGTAATACATCAAAAACCTTAGGAGCAACATTTACTGGAAATATAGGTGAATTTAATTCAGATCGCTATATATCTTTAATACTTAAAAATAAAAATGGTGTTCGTAAACTTGAAGCTGTAATATTTGGAAGTTTAAACGATTCTGATTTTTATAAAGCTGTAAATGGTAGAACTTTTGAATATGGGGATATTTTAGAGGTATCATATGAAGCATATTATTATAAGATTAAATTTTATAGTTATCCAGTAGAAGATACTTATTATTATCATACATTTATACATGGAGAAATCTTTAGAATAACTAAATTTGGATTAGATTCATACTATAGATATCTTAAACACACAATATTATTTACGGCTTATACTACTGTTTTTGCTATGTTAAGGTTTAATACTACTACAATGAAAATAGAAGTTAAGGGTTATAAATTTATAATTTCTTGGTATTATGGCACAGCAAAATATTATTCTGTCTACCTTAAAGGAAAAAATGGTGTAATTAAAAGGGAATATATAGGACAAGGAAAGTCAAATGGCAAAGATTTTGAAAATGTCTTTGATGGTATACCTTTTGAATTTGGTGATTCTATAGGTTTACAATGTAGAGTATCTAGTAAAATAGTAATGCTTAATTATCCATTATTATATAAGGCTTATTATACTGATACTAAACAAAGAGAATTTAGAATCACAGAAAATGGATTATACTATCCATAATATGAAAGAGGTTGTTATAGGGTTTTCAGTTAGAAAATTAATATATCTTGAATAAATTCAAAATAATC
>X256_Zander__coassemble_166_pt1 | contig 12552 bp, 9 predicted proteins | sample X256_Zander__metabat2_high_PE_003 | metagenome-assembled genome bin X256_Zander | reverse complement strand
ATTTTTTCTCTTTTCGTATTTTAAAATAAACAGGGGGTTTCAAAGCACCCCCTAATTAAATAAGTTTTTAAACTTATTTTTAACAATTGGAATCTATTACAATATAAGTTTTTATTAAGTTTATAATATGAATTATAAGATATAAGAACAACTATTTTATGTATATTAAAGATAGAAAGCAATAAATACTATTAAGTGTAGCTATAATTAATTTTATAAAATTTCTGATTAAATAAGTTTAGGAGGTTTTCTTTATGTATGATTTTGATAAAGCCAAATCAAGAGTAGATACAGCGTCTGTTAAATGGGATTTTTGCAAAGAGCATTTTAATGCAGATGGACTTATTCCTTTATGGGTAGCGGACATGGATTTTGAAACTGCTCCAGAGATTAAGAAAGCAATAATTAAAAGAGCAGAAGAGGGCATATTCGGTTACACTGAACCAATGAATAGTTTCTATGAAGCTTTAATAAGTTGGTATAGAGATTATCATGATGTAGAAATAAATAAAGAGTGGATTTCTACATCATCAACTTTAGTTTTAGCTCTACATATAATAATAGAAACTTTTGTTAAGAAGGATGAAAAGGTTATAATTCAAACTCCAGTTTATCATCAATTTAAAAAATCCATAGAGGATAATGGTATAGAGGCAATTGAAAGTCCACTAAAATTAGATGGATTAAAATATCAAATTGACTTTGAAGACTTTGAAAATAAAATAATACATAATAATGTTTCTATGTTTATATTATGTAATCCACAAAATCCAGTAGGTAGAGTTTGGAAGAAAGAAGAGTTAGAAAAATTAGCGATTATATGTAATAAACATAATGTTCTAGTTGTATCAGATGAAATACACGGGGATTTGATATTTAAAGGGTATAAGCATGAAAGCTTTTTAAGATTTAAAGATATATTAGGTGAAAAACTAATACTTATTAACTCCTTAACTAAAACTTTTAATATAGCAGGATTACAACTGGGAAATGTTATTATACCTAATGAAGAATTAAGAAAAAAATATATGATTAACGTCGAAAAAAAAGGATTATCAAAAGCTAGTCTTTTTGGAGTTGTTGCATCAGAGGCAGGATATAGATATGGTTATAATTGGCTAAAAGAATTACTACAATACATTGAAGAAAATAAGAATTATTGTAAAAATTTTATAAATAAAGATATTAAGCCGTTAAAAGTAATTGATTCTGAAGCTACGTATTTATTATGGATTGATTGTAGAGAATTAAATATGAGTGATAAGGAATTAGAAGATTTTATTATAAATAAAGCAAGACTTGGAGTAATTTTTGGAACTAGCTTTGGAAAAGGTGGAAATGGTTTTATAAGAGTAAATATAGGATGTCCACGAAGTATTTTAGGTGATGCTATGAGTAGATTAAAAGAAGCTATAGAAGAACTTAGGTACTAATATAATTGAAATAAAGTTATCATCAAAATAAACTGGTGATAACTTTTTTTAATAAAATTTAATCATAAGTTTTTGTAAAAGCAATAATTTTTATTATTGTAAAAGCATATAATTAAGGAGATATTTGATATAAAAAACTAGACCACAAAGTTATTTGCAAATATTTACAAAAAGGAATACAATATATTTAAAAATGTTACCTAAATTTGGGTAATGACATATAAGATTGCAAAAGGGGTATAGAAAAAATATTATTATGGTTAAAATTGTAAAACTAATATAAAAATTTTAATAATAAGGTTTAATTTATGGGAGGTATTTTAAAATGCTTAGTAAACGTACAAAATTAATAGCGATGATGATGTCATCAGTTTTAGTAGCTGGAACATTATATGGATGTGGAAGTTCAGATTCAAATTCAGGAAGTAGTGGTTCAGATGAAGAAAAAACTTTAACTGTTTGGTCACATTTAACAGAACAAGAGGTTAAGGATTTACAACCAATAGTAGAAAAATGGGGAAAAGAGAATAACGTAAAAGTAAATCTTACTGTTGATAATTCAGAATTTCAACAATATGTTCAAGCTGCTCAAAGTTCAAAAGGACCAGATGTTGTATTTGGACAACCAAATGATAACTTAGGAACTTATGAAAAAGCTGGACTTTTGGCAGAAGTGCCAAGTGGAACAATTAACGATAGTGATTATACATCAAAGCAAGTTATTGAGGCTGGAACTATAAATGGTAAACAATATGCAGTGCCATTAGCACAAGAAACAATAGCTTTATATTATAATACAGAAAAAGTTAAAGAAGCACCCAAAACAATAGATGATTTAATAAACGAAGCTAAAAAAGTAGGCTTTGAATATGATATAAATAACTTCTATAATTCATTTGCTTTTGTTGCAGCAAATGGTGGATATGTATTTAAGGATAAGGATGGAACTTTAGATAAGGATGATATTGGACTTGGAAATGAAGGGGCTATAAAAGGATATCAATTTATTCAAGACTTAGTTCAAAAAGATAAATTTATGAAAGCAGATATAACTGGTGATATTGCAAAAGGTGACTTTAGCTCTGGTAAGACAGGATTTTATATATCAGGACCTTGGGATGTTCCTGCATTTAAAGATTCTGGAGTTAAATTTGATGTAGCACCTCTTCCAACAATGAATGGAAAACCAATTCCTTCATTTATGGGAGTACAAACAGCATTTGTAAGTGCTAAGAGTAAAAATCAAGAAATAGCTTGGAAGTTTGTAAAGGATATAGCTAAGGAAGGTGCAATGACTATGGTTAATGTGGGTAACAGAATACCAGTATTAAATTCAGTTATTGATAGCAAAGAGTTTAAAGATAATAAATTTGCAAATGCTTTCTTAGAACAAACTAAATATGCAATTCCTATGCCAAATATACCAGCAGTTCAAGCTATGTGGAAACCAGCAGAAGAAAACTTAAAATTATTAAACTCTGGAAAAATTGATGCTAATAAATGCGGTGAATTAATTGTTAACCAAATGAAAGAAGGAATAGCACAACAAAAATAATAGGAATTAATAGGGGGAAGGATTTAAAATCCTTACCCCTATTAATTAAAATACATAACTTTTGACAAATTTTATTTTAAGTTTTAAACAATAATTTATAGATTAATTTTTCGGTGAAACTTATAACTTATAAAGGGGTGACAGGTTAAATGCAATTAAGATTGAAAAACAAAAAGAAAACTAATATGAGTAAGGGTGCTTACTTATACTTAGCGCCAGCACTAATTTCAATAGCTGTTTTGGTATTAATACCTATTTTATATACAGTATATATTTCATTTACAGATTATAATATGTATTCAAATGGAAAGGTAAATTTTGTTGGATTAGCTAACTTTAAAGAAGTTTTAGCAGGTCCTTTTAAAGAAATATTTCTTCCAACCTTTATATGGACTATTTCTTTTGCACTTATATCTACTTTAGGAACATTTTTTGTAGGTTTATTATTAGCAATGATATTAAAAAACAAAAATATGAAGGAAGCAGGATTTTATAAAGCGGTCTTAATAATTCCTTGGGCACTTCCAGTAACTGTTGCAATTCTTTCATGGCAAGGTCTTTTAAATACAAGCTATGGTGCATTAAATAATATACTATTAAATTCACATATAATAAGCGAACCAATTCCATGGTTAACAAGCCCAGCTTGGGCTAGACTATCTTTAATAATGGTTAATATATGGCTTGGATTTCCATATATGATGAATGTTTGTTTAGGTTCTTTAGCTGCAATACCGGAAAGTTTTTATGAAGCAGCAGATGTTGATGGAGCAAGCAAATGGCTTCAATTTAGAAAAATAACATTACCATCCCTTGCAAAAACAGCTTATCCATTGCTAATATCTTCATTTGCCTTTAACTTTAATAACTTTAATTCAGCATATTTGATAACTCAAGGAGGACCTCCAAGAATAGATACTCAATTTGCAGGATATACAGATATTTTAGCATCTAGTGTTTATAAACTATCTACACAGTTTGGTAGATACGATATAGGTTCTGCATTAAGTATATTAGTATTCTTGTTAATTGGAACAATTTCATTTATTCAAATGAAAGCATCAGGACAATTTGAGGAGGTTGATTAAGGTGAATAATATTCCTAATACTGAAATTATAAATAATAAAAAAAGTAAATTTAAATATAAGAAAAAGCTAACTCCAGGAGAAAAAAGAAGTCTTTGGATAGGAAGAATATTTATATGGATTATGATGATTGTAAGTATATTTCCAGTTATTGCAGTAGTAAGTGCATCAATGGCAAAGGGTGAAGCTTTTACTCAAACAACTCTTTTTCCAAGTCAATGGACATTAGAGAATTATTCGGCTGTTATAAAGAATACAAACTTTTTAATTTGGCTTAAAAATTCTATGGTTTTATGTTTTTCAGTTTCAATAATACAGCTTTTATTTGCAGTACTAGCTGCTTTTGCATTTTCAAAGCTAAAGTTTAAGGGAAGAAAAAATGGTTTAATATTTTTATTGCTTCTTCAAATGTTCCCAACAATTATGACAGTACCCGCAATACTTGGAATTGCATATAATTTTGAATGTATGGATAGCATGATAGCTCTTATAATACTTTTATGTGGTGGAAATGCAGTTAATATATGGCTTTTAAAAGGAAATATAGATGGAATACCAAATGAATTAGTAGAAGCAGCTTATGTTGATGGAGCTACTACTTTTCAAGTATTTAGAAAAATTATTTTACCACTAAGTAGAAATATACTTCTTGTAATATTCTTATTTACATTTATAGGAATATATAGTGAATTTGTATTTACATCTGCTTTAATGAAGGCACCGCAAAATCAAACTATTGCAACAGGACTTCAACAGTTTATAACCAATAATTTTTCTGCAAACTGGACTCAATATTCAGCAGCAGCTATAATGGCATCTTTACCTTTAGTTATTCTATTCTTGGCAACTCAAAAATATATAGCAGAAGGTTTAGTTGCAGGTTCTGTTAAGGGCTAACAAAAATAAAAGGATAGCTAAAGTAGCTATCCTAATACATATAATAATCTTAAAAGCTATGTGCTATTTAACAAATTTAGGTCATAAAAATATAGAAGTTTTATTAGGTGATGAAGATTATAGAGAAATAGGAAGATTGAAATTTAAAATATCTTATTTAAAAATAATTTAAAAGAAAGGGATTCATGTAAAGAATTTAAAAAATAGGGTTAAGATTTATGAAAGTTTTTAAAATAAATGATTATATAACAAAATATTCTTTTGGAAATTTAATCGAAACAGATACAGTTGTTTTAAAGCCTTTAGGAGAATTAAAGGAAAATATTAAATATTTTGAGTTTAAAAAATCAACTGAGTTTACTTATAAAATGTTAGAAGATGATGTTGTTTATGGACTTGGAGAAAATATGCGTGGTTTAAACAAAAGAGGATGGATATATGAGAGCTTTTGTACAGATGAGTTTTCTCATGGGCCAAATAAGAAATCCCTTTATGCTTCACATAATTTTTTATTAATATATGGTGAAAAAACTTTTGGAGTGTTTATAGATTATCCTGGTAGAGTAACTTTTGATGTTGGATTTAAAAGTAAGGATATTTTAAACATAAAGATTGAAGATGAGAATTTTGATTTATATATAATAGAAGGAAAATCTTTAGAAATAATAGCTAAAAATTTTAGAAGATTAATTGGAAAGAGTTATGCTCCACCTAAATGGGCTTTTGGGTATCAACAATCAAGATGGAGCTATGAAAATGAAGATGTAATAAGAAATGTTTTTAATAATTTTAAGGATAGAGATATTCCATTAGATTGTATTTGTTTAGATATAGATTATATGGAAAAATTTAAGGATTTTACTATAAGTAGAGAAAGATTTTTAAAGTTTGAGAAATTGGTTAAGGATTTAAAAAGTGAAGGAGTAAGGCTTATACCTATTATAGATGCTGGAGTTAAAATAGAAGAAGGTTATGATTTATATGAAGAGGGAATTAAAAATAATTTTTTTTGCCTAGACGAAAATAATAAGCCTTTTGTGGCTGCAGTTTGGCCAGGAAAAGTTCATTTTCCAGACTTCTTAAATGGAGAGGCTAGAAAATGGTTTGGTAGTAAGTATAAATTTTTAATAGATAAAGGAATAGAGGGCTTTTGGAATGATATGAATGAACCAGCTATTTTTTATTCTGAAAAAAGATTAAAGGATGCTTTTGAAACAATAAAAAAGGGTGAGGATAAGAACTTAGATATATATACTTTCTTTGATATAAGAGATACTTTTCCAAGGCTTAGTAATAGCTTAGAGGATTATAAAAGCTTTTATCATAACCTAGATGGAAAATTAATAAGGCATGATAAGGTTCATAATTTATATGGTTATAACATGACAAAATCAGCTTATGAGGGATTCTTAGATATAGATAAAAACAAAAGATTTTTACTATTTACAAGGGCATCACATATAGGAATGCATAGATATGGTGGTATATGGACAGGGGACAATACCTCTTCTTTTGAAAATTTAGAAGTTAACATAAAAATGATGGCTAATTTAAATCTTTGTGGATTTATTTATTCTGGAGCTGATACTGGTGGTTTTGGAGAAAATGTTACTGATGATTTAATTTTAAGATGGTTTGCATTTAGTATGTTTACTCCACTTTTTAGAAATCATTCATCAATTGGTACAAGAGTACAAGAACCATATTCTTTTGAAGAAGAAATAGAAAAAGCTTTAACTAATATTATAAAATTAAGATATTCACTTATTCATTATATTTATAGTGAATTTATGAAAGCCATAAAAAATGATGAATTATATTTTAAACCTTTAACTTTTGAGTATAAGGATAAATTTTTAAATTCTGTTGAAGATCAGTTATTAGTTGGTGAATCTATTATGGTAACACCAGTATATAAACAAAATCAAAATGGTAGATATATATATTTACCTGAAGAAATGCTTTTATGGAATGTTTCAGAGCCTAAAGAATTTAATTATAAAATATTACAAAAAGGACATCATTATATAGATGTAAAATTAAATGAAGTTCCTATATTTTTAAGAAAAAATAAAATTTTAGTTTTAGGAAATCCATCTAAAAATATTGATTTATTGCAGTATGAAGAATTAAATATATTAGCTTTCTTAGAAGATAAGGCAGAATATATTTTATATAATGATGATGGAATAACAAAAGCATATGAAAAAGAAGAATTTTCTAAGCTAAATATTATAATAATAAATGAAAATGAAGAGTATAAAATAAAGGTTAATAAAAGCGGTAAATGCCTAACTAAAAAGCTAAACTTTACAATAATAAACAAAAATGAAGAAAAGAAATTATATATAATTTATATCTAAAATTAATTATACAAGGAGTGTTTGTTATGAAGAGAAGTAGTGGAATAATAATGCATATATCATCTTTACCAGGAAAGTATGGTATAGGAACTTTTGGAAAAGAAGCTTATAGATTTGTAGATTTTCTTAAAAAATCTGGTCAAAGTTATTGGCAAATGTTACCTTTGGGTCAAACTGGATATGGTGATTCTCCTTATCAATCATTTTCAGCTTTTGCAGGAAATCCATATTTTATTGATTTTGAAATATTAGAAGAAGAGCAACTTCTAGAAAAAAAAGATTATGAAAATCTGGATTTTGGAGAAAGTCAATTATCTATTGATTATGGAAAGCTATTTAATCAAAAGATTAAAGTTTTAAGGATAGCGTATGAAAATTCTAAAAAGAGAAATTATTTAAATGAATTAGAACATTTTAAGACTAAAAGTTTCCTTTGGATAGAGGATTATGCTTTTTATATGGCTTTAAAAGAAAAATTTAAACTCAAATCTTGGAAGTACTGGGATAATGATATAAAACTTAGAGAAAAACAAGCTATGGAAGAATATAAAAAAGAACTTAGAGATGAAATAAATTTTTGGATTTTTATTCAATATTTATTTTTTAAACAGTGGGATGCTTTAAAGAATTATATACATGATTTAGATATAACTATCTTAGGAGATGTACCTATTTATGTAGCAGAAGATAGTGCAGATACATGGGCAAATCCAGAAATATTTTTATTAGACGAAAATAATAACCCTATAAAAGTTGCAGGGTGTCCTCCAGATGCTTTTTCATCAACAGGTCAACTTTGGGGAAATCCAATATATAGATGGGATTATCTTGAGTCTACAGGATATAAGTGGTGGATAAATAGGATAAATGAGAGTTTAAAACTTTATGATGTTATAAGAATAGACCATTTTAGAGGTTTTGAATCTTTTTGGCAAGTTCCATATGGTGAAGAGACAGCAATTAATGGGGAATGGATTAAAGGGCCTGGAATAAAATTATTTAATGCTATTGAGGACACTTTAGGAAAGGTTAATATAATTTCTGAGGATTTAGGATTTTTGACTTCTGAATTTATGGAATTTAAAGAATCGTGTGGATTTCCTGGTATGAAGGTTTTACAATTTGCATTTGACTCAAGAGAAGATAATGATTATCTACCACATAACTACGATAAAAACTGTGCAGTTTATACAGGAACTCATGATAATGATACTTTCAGAGGTTGGTTTGAGGAGACTGGTGGAACAGAAGATATAAAATATGCAGTAGAGTATTTAAAGTTAAATAAGGAAGAGGGATATAATTGGGGATTTATAAGAGGTGCTTGGAGTAGTGTGGGAAATTTAGCAATAGTACCTATGCAAGATTTTCTGAATTTAGGAAATGAAGCTAGAATGAATCTTCCTTCAACTTTAGGGAGTAATTGGAAGTGGAGAATGGAAGAAGGAAGCCTAACAGATGAATTAGCAGAAAAAATTTATAATCTTACAAAACTGTATGGAAGATTAAATGATTAATTGTGAATTTAAGAAAGTTTATTAATTGTTTTTGTTCATAAAGTTTTTAAATAAATTGATGTAATGTTTTTTGAACTAAAAATACTAGTATAAAAAATATAAATAATTTTAAAAACACAGAAAAAGGGGATGTAGGGTTATGCAAAAAGAGGATTTAAAAAGAGGTATATTAAGATATTTAAAGGTTAAGTATTGTAAGGGAATTGAGGAATCTAAAGATTATGAGTTATTTAATGCTATTTCTTTAGCGTTAATAGAGAATATAGTTGATGATTGGAATGAAACTAAAAGGTTATATTCCAATCAGAAAAATGCATATTATCTGTCAGCTGAATATTTAATGGGTAGGGCTCTTGGAAATAACTTAATAAGTTTAGGTTTATATTATGAAGTAAAAGAAATTTTAGAAGAGTTTAATATTGATATTAATAAAATTGAAAATATTGAAGAAGATGCAGGTCTTGGCAATGGTGGTCTTGGAAGACTTGCAGCTTGTTTTATGGATTCAGCTGCATCAATGGAACTTCCTTTAATGGGTTATGGAATAAGATATAGTAATGGATTGTTTAAACAAGATTTTAAGGATGGATTTCAAATTGAAGAAGCAGATAATTGGCTTAAATATGGAGAGCCTTGGAGTATAAGAAGAGCAGATGAAGCGTTAATAGTCGAATTTGATGGTGAAAAGGTAAAGGCAGTACCTTATGATACGCCTATAATAGGATATAAATCAAAAAATATAAATACTTTAAGGCTTTGGAAATGTGAGGCTTTAACAGATTTTGATTTTAATTTATATAATGATCAAAAATATGATGAAGCTTTATCAGAAAGAGATAGAGCTGAGGATGTTTCAAGAGTATTATATCCAAATGATTCTACTAGGTATGGAAAATTACTTAGATTAAAACAACAATATTTTTTAGTTTCAGCATCTCTTCAAGATATAATAATAAACTATAAAAAGAATCATGGTAATAGTTTTGAAAATTTTGATAAGTTTGTTTATATGCAATTAAATGATACTCATCCAGTCCTAGCAATACCAGAGCTTTTAAGAATTTTAGTTAATAAAGAAGGTTTAAGATTTAATGAAGCATTAGATATTGCAAAAAAAGTATTTGGATATACAAATCATACAATACTTAAAGAGGCTTTAGAAAAATGGGATAAGGATTTAATAATTGAACTATTTCCAGAAATTTTAGATATGATAGAAGAAGTAGATGAAAGATTTATAGAAGAATTAAAATCTAAAGGATATGAGGATAAGGCAATAGATGAATTTAGAATAATAAATGGAAATCAAGTTAGAATGGCTAATTTGGCTATTTATGTATCTTCAGCTGTTAACGGAGTTGCAAAACTTCATACGGAAATATTAAAAAATGTAGAACTTCATAATTGGTATGAATTGTACCCACATAAATTCCAAAATAAAACTAATGGAATTACTCCAAGAAGGTGGCTTAGATTATGTAACCAAGAGCTTTCAGGGTTAATTACTGAACTTTTAGGGAATGAAGATTGGGTTAGGAATTTAAGCAAGTTAAAAGAACTTGAAAAGTATCAAGATGATGAAAAAGTTCTAAGAAGATTTATGGATATTAAACAAGAGAAAAAGGTTCAGTTAGCTAAATATATAAAAGAAAATGAGGGAATAGAAATAGATCCTAATTCGCTATTTGATATACAAATAAAAAGGTTACATGAATATAAACGACAACTATTAAATGCTTTATATATTTTAGATTTATATTTTAGACTAAAGGAAAATAATGAATTAGATATACCCAAAATAACATTTATATTTGGAGCGAAAGCTTTTCCAGGATATGAAAGAGCAAAGGCTATAATTAAATTTATAAATGAAATCTCAAACCTTATAAATAATGATGAAGAGATAAACAATAAAATAAAAGTTGTATTCATAAGAAACTATAGAGTATCTTATGCAGAGAAATTATTTCCAGCAGCAGATGTTTCGAAACAAATCTCAACAGCAGGAAAAGAAGCATCAGGTACAGGTAATATGAAATTTATGATTAATGGAGCACCAACCTTTGGTACATTTGATGGTGCTAATATTGAGATAGTAAAAGAAAGTGGAGAAGAAAATAATTTTATATTTGGATTAAGAGTAGAAGATATAGACAAAATAAGAGATAATTATTCTCCAAGAAAATGTTATAGAAGGAATTTAGATTTAAAGAGAGTGTTAGATACTCTAGTGGATGGAACATTTGATGATGAAGGAACTGGAATTCTTAGGGATTTATATAATTCTCTATTAAAAGAAGGAGATCAATATTTTATCTTAGCAGATTTTAAAGCTTTTAAAGATGAAGAGGAAAAAGTTTTTACAGAATATAAAGATGAATTAGGATGGGCTAAGAAAAGTTTCTTGAATATATGTAATTCAGGATATTTTTCAAGTGATAGGACTATACTTGAATATAGCAGAGATATTTGGGGAATAAAATCCTGTAAAAACAAATAAAAAAATTTAAAAGATAGTCATTCAAAATCGTTGGACTTTCCATTACGTTTGGCTAAAAATTTATTTATTTGTAAAAAAATATGTTATAATAATAAGTATATTAATAGAATGATAAATATAATAATTTAATTTATAGGTTTTTAATAACCTAAGGGGATGATGCGTTGTACAAAAAAGATATCTTTATGAAAGAAGTTAAAAACATTGGATTTGAGGCTAGTGAAGTAGAACAATCCAACGTAATTTTAAAATTACCATTATCAACAAAGATATATGTTAATGTAAATGAAGATTCTTTTAATTTAGAGCCTAAATTTGGTGCTTTTAAAAGAAAAAATGCAATATATATAGACATTATGTTAGCATTATTTATACTATCCACTATGGTTCTCAATCAGCAATTTGACCAATATCTTAGATTATTAGTTCTTATAATGTTCATAGCTTTAGTAGTTGGAGAAACATATAGGTATGTTATTTCTCAAAAGGCAATAAAAAAGATTTATAGTATAGTAAGATAAGCATAAAACCTCTAGCTTATTAAAAAAAGTAGAGGTTTTATTTTCATATTATTTTGTAAATCTATTTATTATTATAGAAAGTATTAACATAATTACAGAAGTTATAGCGATTGTACCACCTGGAGCACTATTTACATAATATGAAGTTATTAGTCCTAAAAATATATCAATAAATCCAAAGATCATTGAAAGTATCAATGTTTTTGTAAATCCCTTTTTAAATTGCATAGCTGTTGCAACAGGTACAACTATTATTGAGGATATTACTAGTATTCCCATAACTCTTATAGATACGGAAATAGTTGCTCCAACTATTAGTGTAAATATGTAATTTATAAGCTTAGTATTTATTCCTGCAACTTTTGCACCTTCTTCATCAAAAGTTGTGTATATAAGTTTCTTATATAAAAATCCTATAATTATGAAACATAAAATACTAACAGTAAATATTATATATAAATCTTCTGATGAAACTGTTAATATGCTTCCGAATAGGTATGATGTTACTTTTGCAGTAGCTTTTCCACTACTTACTAATATTATAGCTATTCCCAAACTTAAAGTTAGGATAATAGACATTACAAGTTCAGCGTATTTTTTAAAATAATCTCTTAAAACTTCAATAACAATTGCACAAATAGATGTAAATATAAATGCTGTTATTATTGGGTTATATCCAA
>X256_Zander__coassemble_164_pt1 | contig 12783 bp, 12 predicted proteins | sample X256_Zander__metabat2_high_PE_003 | metagenome-assembled genome bin X256_Zander | reverse complement strand
ATGAAAGTAGAATAGAAAACTTAAAGGAATTAGTTTCAGCAGCAGTTGAATTTGAAAAAAATAATGAGGAAGATAAATCTTTATCTGCTTTCTTAGAAAAAGTGGCTTTAGTTCAAGATGTTGACAATATAGATGGTGAATCTGATGCTGTAGTACTTATGACTGTACATTCAGCTAAGGGATTGGAATTTCCAGTAGTGTTTATGGTAGGAATGGAAAATGGAATATTCCCAGGTCCTATGTCATTTAATTCTGATGAAGAGATGGAGGAGTCTAGAAGACTTTGTTATGTTGGAATAACAAGAGCAAAGGAAATATTGTATATGACTTCTGCTGAAATAAGAAAAGTTTTTGGTAGAACTGTGTCTTATACTCAATCTGACTTCATATCAGAAATACCACATTCTTTAAAGGAACACGTTGAAGGTAGAATAGGTGGACTTTCGACTAGAAATAGTGCTGTAAAAAATAATAAAAATATGTCTGCTATTAAATCTTCAAATCCACATTCTTTAAGAAATAGTTACTCACCAACTTTTGGTTCTAAAAAGACAGATATGTTTAATGCTGCTAAAAAGCTTAATGATATATTGAATGAAAGTCCTGGGAGCGATAAGTCTTTAACTAAAACTGAAGCTACAGTTGGAAGAAAGGTTAAGCATCCTAAGTTTGGTGTTGGAACTATAGTTAATATCTCACCTTCAGGGGACGATTTAAAACTTAGTATTGCATTTGATAATCAAGGGGTTAAGAACCTTATGTTAAGTTTTGCACCATTAGATTTATTATAATTTTAATATGAAGCTTTGGAGGAGAGTTATGGATAAGAAAAAAAGAATTGAAGAATTAGTAAAAGAATTAAATAAATATGCTTATGAATATTATGTTTTAGGTAATCCTTCAGTAGCTGATAAAGAATATGATAAAAAGTATGATGAATTAACAAATCTTGAGAAGGAAATAGAATATGTACTTCCATATTCTCCTTCTCAAAGAGTTGGAGATGTAGTGCTATCTCAATTTCAAAAGCATATTCATAAAGCTAAACTTTGGAGTTTAGATAAAGCACAAAGTTTAGAAGAGTTAAAAATATGGCATGACAGAAATGTTAAGTTTGTAAAGGAAAATAATTTACCAAATTTAAAATATGTAATTACAAAAAAATTTGATGGATTAACTTTAAATCTAACTTATGATGAAGATGGTGTATTAATTAAAGCTGCAACTAGAGGAACAGGTGAAGTTGGAGAAGAAGTTACAGCACAAGCTAAAACTATAAAATCAATACCATTAAAGATTGATAATAATTCTTTGTTTGAAGTACATGGAGAGGCGATAATGACTAAAGAAGCCTTTGATGAATATAATAAAAACTCAAATGTACCACTTAAAAATCTTAGAAATGGTGCTGCTGGGGCTTTAAGAAATTTAAATGTTAAAGAAACAGCTAAAAGAAACTTATCAGCATTTTTTTATGATATAGGATACAAGGAAGGACATCAATTTAAAACTTATGTTGAAATGTTAGAATTTATTAAAAAAATGGGGTTGCCTATAGACGAATATATAAAAGTATGCGATTCCATGGACGAAATAGAAAAAGAGATAAATTACATAGAACAAATAAGATTTGATTTAAATTATGATATTGATGGAATAGTTATAGCTATAGATGACATGAAAACTAGAGAACATTTAGGATGTACTATTAAATTTCCTAGATGGGCAATAGCTTATAAATTTGAAGCGCAAGAAGTAACTACTAAATTGCTAGATGTTGAATGGAATGTTGGAAGAAGTGGAAGAGTTAATCCTACAGCAATATTAGAGCCGGTAGAATTAGCTGGAGTTACTGTTAAAAGAGCAACATTAAACAATATGGATGATATAAATAGAAAAAATATAAGGATTGGTGCTGAAGTTTTTTTAAGAAGAAGCAATGATGTAATTCCAGAAATAATGGGCGTTGTTGAGGAAAGTTTAAAGGATGGTGAAGAAATAAGTGCACCTAAGAATTGTCCCTCATGCGGAGCACATTTAGTTCATGAAGGAGTTCATATATTTTGCGAAAACACACTATCTTGTAAGCCACAGATGGTTAAATCTATAGTTCACTACGGAAATAGAGAAGCTATGAATATAGAAGGATTTTCTGAAAGAACAGCTGAACAACTTTTTGAAAAATTAGAGATTAAATCTATTTCAGAACTTTATACATTAAAAAAAGAGGATTTAATAAAGTTAGAAAAGTTCGGACTTAAAAAAGCAGAAAATCTATTAAATGCTATAGAAAAGAGCAAAAGTTGTGAGCTTTCATCTTTTATATATGCTTTAGGAATACCTAATGTAGGTGTAAAGACATCTAAGGATTTAGCTAAAACTTTTAAAAAGTTAAACAATATTGAAAAAGCTACATTGGAAGAATTAGTATCTATACCTGATGTTGGAGATATAGTTGCTAAATGTATTATAGAATTTTTTAAAGAAGAAAAAACTTTAAAAACAATAGATGAGCTTTTAAAGTTAGGAGTAAATCCTAAGTTTGAAGAGGTTGAAGTTTTTAAAAATGCATTTCAAGATAAAACAGTAGTAGTTACGGGTACGCTTAAAAATTATTCTAGAAGTGATATAAAAAATAAATTAGAAGAATTAGGTGCTAAAGTAGCTGGGAGTGTAAGTAGGAAAACAAATTATGTTATTGTAGGAGAAGAGGCTGGTTCTAAATATAACAAAGCTTTAGAGCTTGAAATTAAAATATTATCAGAAGAAGACTTTAAAAATATGATTGGTGAAGATTAATGAAAAAATTAATTAATTTTTTGAGTTTATTATCAGGAATATTAACAAGCTTAGCAATAATATTTACATTACTTACAACTTATCAATTTTTATATGTAGGGCAAATATTTAGTTCTTATTTGCCTATACAAATTGGAATTTTAGTTACTATGATTTTATGGGCTATTAAATTTTATTTTTTTGAAAGAGGAGCTCGTAGAAATATGTACACTATATTCTGTATAGTTATAGCTATTTGCTCATTATTTTTCATTGGTATGAATGTAAAATAATGAGTTTTGTGGTAAAATGAAAATTAGTTGTAAATAAAAATATGAAAGTGAGGTAGAATTATGTCAGTTACAAAAAAAGATGTTGAACACGTAGCTGAACTAGCTAGATTAAGCTTTAGTGAGGAAGAAAAAGAAAAGCTTATAGGAGATTTAAATCAGGTTTTAACTTATGTTGAAACATTACAAGAACTTGATACTGAAAACACTGATATAATAGTTAATCCATATTACATTGAAAACAAATTTAGAGAAGATGAAGTGGAAGCTTCTATGGACGTAAAAGATGTTATAAAAAATGCACCTCAAAGCTTAGAGGAATATGTTGTTGTTCCAAAGGTTATAGAATAGGACGGAGGGTGAATTATGGAATTAAATAAATTAAAAGCCCATGAACTTAAGAAGCTTATATTAAGTAAAGAAGCTTCAGTTGAAGAAGTTGCAAAGGCTCATTTAAATAGAATTAATAGTATAGATGAGAAAGTAGGAGCATTTCTTTATGTTGCACAAAATGAAGCAATCGAGAAAGCTAAAGAACTTGATGCAAAGCTTGCAAAAGGAGAAAACCTTGGTATTTTAGGTGGAGTTCCTGTTGGAGTTAAAGACAATATTAGCGTAAAGGGAATGCAAAATACTTGTGCTTCAAAAATATTAGAAGGATATGTTGCTCCTTTTGATGCTACCGTTACAGAAAATATAAAAAATGCAGATGGAGTTATTCTTGGTAAATTAAATATGGATGAATTTGCCATGGGTTCATCTACTGAAAACAGTGCGTTTAAATTAGGTAGAAATCCTTGGGATTTAGAAAGAGTTCCAGGAGGTTCATCAGGTGGTTCAGCTATAGCTGTATCTGCATGTGAAGCACCATTATCTTTAGGAACAGAAACAGGTGGTTCTGTAAGACAACCAGCATCACTTTGTGGAATTGTTGGATTAAAACCAACTTATGGCAGGGTATCAAGATCAGGAGTTGTTGCTTTTGGATCAACACTTGATCAAGTTGGAACAATGGGAAGAGATGTTGAGGATTGTGCTTTATTAACTCAAGCTATTGCTGGATTAGATAAGAGAGATTTTACAACAGTAAATACTCCGGTTCAAGATTATGCTAAATCACTAACAAAGGATTTAACAGGGAAAAAAATAGGTATTCCAAAAGAATTCTTTGCAGAAGGCTTAGATGAGGGAGTAAGAAAAGCTGTAGAAGAAGCTATAAAAGTACTAGAAGAGAATGGAGCAGAAGTTAAAGAATGCTCACTTTCATTAGCTGATTATTCATTAGCTACTTACTACATAATTGCTTGTGCTGAAGCATCATCAAACTTAGCAAGATTTGATGGTATAAGATACGGATATAGAGCTAAAGAATTTAAAGATGCAGTAGACATATACTTAAAATCAAGAAGCGAAGGTTTTGGTGATGAAGTTAAGAGAAGAATAATGCTTGGATCTTATGTTTTATCAGCAGGTTATTATGATGCTTACTATAAAAAAGCATTAAAGGTTAGAAATTTAATTAAAGGTGAATTTGATAGAGTGTTTAAAGAGTTTGATGCTATAATATCACCAACAACGCCAACATCTGCATTCAAAATAGGAGAAAAGAAAGATAATGTACTAGAAATGTACTTATCAGATATATATACAGTACCAGTTAATATTGCTGGAATACCTGCAATATCAGTTCCTTGTGGAATGGTAAATGGTCTTCCGGTTGGACTTCAAATAATGGGAAATTATTTTAGAGAAGATCTTTTATTTAACATGGCATATAGCTATGAGCAATCAACAGATTGGCACAAAAGACTTCCAGAGCTATAGAATAGAAGGAGTGAAAAAGACATGGAATTTGAAGCGGTAATAGGTTTAGAGGTTCACACAGAATTGTTAACTAAAACAAAGATATATTGTGGATGTACAACAGAGTTCGGTGGAAAACCCAATACACATGTTTGTCCTATATGTATGGGACTTCCAGGTTCACTTCCTCAATTAAATAAAAAAGTTGTGGATCTTGGAATAAAGGCTGGTCTTGCTTTAGGTTGTGAGATTACAAAGATAGGAAGAATGGACAGAAAGAACTATTTTTATCCAGATTGTCCTAAGAACTATCAAATAACACAAGATGAGCTACCACTTTGTAGAAATGGTTATATAGATATTGAAGATGCAAATGGTGAAACAAAAAGAATAAGTATTCAAAGAATTCATATAGAAGAGGATGCTGGAAAGCAATTACACACTAAAAATGGTTCTTTAGTTGACTTTAATAGAGCGGGAATGCCATTAGCAGAAATTGTTTCAGGACCAGATCTAAGAACGCCTGAAGAAGCTACTGCTTATTTAACAAAGCTTAAAAGTATCTTAACGTCAGCTCAAATATCAGATTGTAAGATGGAGGAAGGTTCTTTAAGATGTGATGGTAACATCTCAGTAAGACCTAAAGGTTCATCAAAATTTGGTATTAGAACTGAGATAAAAAATATGAATTCATTTAAAGCTTTAGAGAAAGCTCTAAGATATGAGTTTGATAGACAAGTAAAAGCTATTGAAAATGGCGAGGAACTTTCTGCTGATACTAGAAGATGGGATGAGCAAAAAGAAGAAACTATAGTTATGAGAAGTAAAGAAGCTGCAAATGATTATAGATATTTTCCAGAAGGAGATTTAGTTACTCTTAACATATCAGATGAATGGATAGAAAGTATTAGAGAAACTATTCCAGAGCTTCCATATCAAAAGGCTGAAAGATTTGTAAAAGAATATGGAATTCCTGAATATGATGCTCATGTTTTAACTTTAACTATGTCGATGGCAGAGTTTTATGATGAAACTGTTACGTTATCAAAAGATGCTAAGAACTCATCTAACTGGTTAATGGGTGATATATCAAGACTTATGAATGAAAATGGAACTTGGGTAGAAGACTTAAAGTTTAAACCTAAGGATTTATCAGAACTTATAGGCTTAATAAAAGAGGGAACAATTTCAACTGCAATAGCTAAAAAGGTTATTGAAGAAATGTTCGCAATGGGAAAAGCACCTAGCCTAATAATTGAAGAAAAAGGCTTAAAGCAAAATAATGATGAGGGTGCTATAAGAGATGCTGTTAATAAAGTTTTAGATGAAAATCCTCAAGTTATAGCTCAATACAAAGAAGGAAAAACAAAAATATTAGGCTTTGCAGTAGGTCAAGTCATGAAAGCTACAAGAGGTCAAGCAAATCCACAAATAGTTAATAAACTGGTTGAAGAGGAAGTTGCTAAAAGATAATATTTGATATATTTTTAAAGAGTCAGTTTTTTTGCTGGCTCTTTAATTTTTAAGTTCTTCTTTTTCTACTCGTTCTATATTGAAATTTTTACTATTTCCAATATCTTCATTAATATTCTCTTCAAAATTAGTTTTAATATCATTATTTAAAGACTTATTAGCGAGAGTATGAATACTTTGTACAAGCTTTTCTAGAAGGTAGTTTTGATATTTTAACTGAGAATATGCATTGTTAGCTATAACAAAGGCCCAAATAGCAAGAAAAATAACAACAAGCATAAAAATTAAACCAATAATTTGTAAAGTTAATATCATATACAAGCCTCCAATGTAATTTATTTCTTAAATTATAACATATTTCATTTAATTCTTAGAAGAAAAAATTCTCAAACATTAAGTACTTATAACATATAATGTAATATAAGAATTAATTTAGGAGATAAATTATGAGTATAATGGATTCTATTTATTATAAAATAAATAAAAAAGTGGTCGATAGAGCTATTTTAAAACTAAAAAAAATACCCATAGATGTTGTTTATGAAGTATTATTAAAAAATTGTTTAAGAGATGAAATAGAAGTAAAACTGATTTTAAAAACTAAAACAGAATTAGAATTAAAGCTTAAAGGAAAAAAAGAAACCAGTTTATTTAAATTTCATAAATCTTTTGTGATATTTAAGGAAGATTATGAAAAAATTATATCTATTGCAGATAGTTTAGAAATTAATAAATGTATTTATATAACAACAGGAGTGTTTCACTCAGATGTTTATAAATGCAATGCTTGGAGTTTTAGCAAAATAAAATTTAGGTTAGAAGATAATATAAAGTTTATAAAGAGACAAATTTGGCTTAATAAAGATTATATAGATCATTTTAAATATAAACGTTTAGATTTTACTAAATATTTACCAAACTAAGATTTAAAATTTGAAAGATGGCAATAATGACAAATAGCTTTATGATTAAGAAAGGAAGATTATATGAAAAAGCTAATAGTCATTATTATAATATTTATAACTTCCATAAATTTATTTGGATGTATAAAACAAAAAGAAAACAATGAGCAAATAGAAGAGGAAAGTATAGTTTTGGGAGTAAGAAAATTACCAGAAACTTTAAATATAAATAATAGACATTCTAAGGAAGACAATCAAATAATATATTCTTTATTTGATGGATTAGTTGAATTAAATGAATCTGGAATTTTAATAGGGGCTTTAGCTGAAAGTTGGGAAGTAAAAGAAAATGGATTAGAGTATATTTTTAAGATAAGGGAAGATGCTAACTGGAGTAATGGAGAAAAAATAAAGGCAAATGATTTTGTAGAGCTTTTTTCAAAACTTTTAAAATCTAACCAAAGTTGGGTAAAAGAATTATATTCTATTTATGGTGTAAAAGAATATGTAGAAGGAAACGGTTCCTTTGAAAAAAATGTTTCAATAGTAGCTGTCGAAGATAAGATTTTAAAAATAAGAATGAATAATAGAGATGATAAGCTTCTATATAAATTAACAAGTTCTCAGTACAAGTTAAGAAAAATAAATGAGGACTTAGATTCTTATAAAAAGAAATATAATAATATAATTACATCTGGGTCATATAAAATAAATAAAATAAATGAAGATGAAACAATGGAATTAAAAAGAAATGAATATTATTGGGATGAAGAAATAACATCTCCAGATAAAATATTTGTAAAGTCTTCAGGTGTAGGTGAAAGAGCATTAGTATCATTATTAATGGATGAGATTGACATTTTAACTGATGTACCTTCTTCAGAAGTAGGAGAGCTAATGACAAAAGGCAGTATAGATATATTTCCACTTGAGTTAACCAAAATATTAGAATTCAATAATAAAAAAGACAATGTAATAGCAAATTCTAATTTTAGAAAAGCTATAGAAAAAAGCATAACTTGGGAATTAAGTGATTTTGATATAATAACAAATTTTAAAGGTCAATTAGCACAAGGAAAATTAGAAAGAAACAAACAAAAAGGCGTTGTTAAAGTAAGTTTAAATAGAGACTTTGACTATCAAAAAGAAAAACAGCATAGTAAAGAATTAGCTAAAGAATATATAAAAAATTCTAATTATTCTAAAGAAACTATAATATTGGTAGGAGAACTTACCAATGAAAATCAACAATTAGCAGAGTTTATTAAGCAATCTGTTAAGTCAATAATAAAGGTTCCAATACAAATACAATTACATGATAAAGATGAGTTAAAAGATGTTATTTATGAAAATAAATACGATATTTTAATTAAAAATTATGAATATAATAGTTTTAGTGAATTAAGCAAAACTGAAAATAAATTAATTAGTAATGGATATATAATACCTTTGTATTTTGAAAATTTATTTATATGTAAATCGGAGGATATAAAGAATATATCATATTATGGGGAAGGTGTTTTAAAGGTAAAATATATAAATATTAAGGAAAAAATATGATAAAATGGATAGTATATTAATTTATAATAAAGAGCATTATTTCTATATAAAATGGAAATAATGCTCTTATTTTAATTTTTGCTATTTAATTCGCTCTGGTTTAAGCTTTCATCTAGTTCTGAAACTTTATCTAGCTTAACATCTCTTTTATTATTAAACCAATAATTCATAACTTTATCTTTGAATAAATGAGTTATTAAAAAGCAAATAAATAAATGTTTAGAGCTATCAAAAGATGCTTTTGATGGTAAAAATACATTTTTCTTTTTAGAAAAAGAAACTGATTTGATAAAAATAGGAGCTAATCCAATTGTGCTTGGAGTTTGAGAAGAAGACATTCTAAACATGGTTTCTTCTAATAAGTCTTCAGCATCTAATGATAAATCTATATATCTTTCATTAGAATCTAATGAAGGGGCCTCTGGCCAACTTAAAACTATGTTAGAATTTATTATAGAGTTTTTATATAATGAAGATAATAAAGATTTATCTTCCATTGTATCACTATTTCTAAATTCGTTTAAAAGGAGCATATTTATCATAAATGTAAAAAGTTCAAGAGAAGTATATTTGATTTCTTTTTTTTCGTTTGGTTTTAAGAATAGACTATTTTCTATATTGAATAATTTTTTATGTCTTTCACTTAAATTTATAAAAGAATCTTTAAAGTTTTCCATTTTAGTATTTTTATAAGATAAGTATAGATTTATAGATAATAAACAGGAGTTGTCTAAACCATCAAAAATATAATTTTTTTCATCAGATTTATCTATAAGATAATCTGTTAAATCTATTATTAAACAAGATAAATCATTATTAGGGCATAATTTATAGAAGCAATTAAAAGCAAGGCATAGTTTTAAACACTCTTCAAAGGAAAGGCTATAAAGCTCTTGTTTAAAGTTTAAAAACATATTTAAAATTTCTAATGAAAAATCTTTATAAGAAGTACTATCCTTATCATCCTTAAAGGACATCCAATAATAGTAATAGGAATTCATCATAAAAGCTTGGTCAGATAATTTAAATTTTTTATTTGCGTCAGATAAGGAAATTTCAGAGGAGGCATTAGAAAGATTTTTTTTATCTATAAAAACACCATCGCCATTTCTTAAATATGTTGAATAAAAGTCTAATTGTAACTTGCTCATAGTCTTATATATGTTATAGAGAGTAAAATTATAGGTTTTTAAAGCTTTAAATTTTTTATAATAATCCATAAGTGAAATTATACAATAAGTCATCATGGCATTTGAAGAACAGTTTACTTCTTTTTTTAGGGATTCATCACTCCAAGAATTAAAATGTTTGCTAGAATTAAGTTTCGGTTTTCCTTTTTTGTAAATTGCTAATAAGGGAGAAAAATCTTTTAGTATATTCATATCTTCTGATGAAAGATATTTCTTATAAGTTTTTGCAGATGCAACAACACCACATCTAGATTCTAAAGTTATGTGTTTTAAACTTTCTTTGCAAAGAAAGAACAATTGGCTTTCTATTTCTTTTTTAGAAAGACTATTCATTCTAAAAAAAGGACCTATATATTTCAAAATATTCACCTCGTAAGAATAATCCTTATACTTATAATATGTTATAGGTATATAAAAATTACTAAATAAGATTATAAATTTTAATTGCAGAAATTATGCGTGCTAACATTTGTTATATCAAATGTTATAATTTCAAAAAAATTTATAAATATATAAGTGAATAGACATAGACAAAGATGTAAAATATAAATAGTATTTAAAAATATTAACCAATATACATGTTGTTAATAAATTTTTATAGCAAATTAAATAAATTAGTATAGGGTTTTCAGTTAAAAAATTAAGTTATTCATTAAACTTATGTCTTAGTATATCAATTGAAATAATGTATAAATTAGCATTTAAGTTGAAAACTCTATAACTATGTTTTTCATTTATGAAAATGTAGTTAGTGTAAAATATATATTTTTAGGAGAGGAGGAATGTTGATGAGATGTGATAAAAGGAGAAATGAGCAATTAAGAAGTATTAAAATAACACGAAATTATACTAAGTATGCAGAAGGCTCTGTGCTTATAGAAATGGGGGATACTAAGGTTATATGTAATGCTTCAATAGAAGAAAGAATACCATCATTCTTAAAGGGTACAGGAGAAGGATGGATAACGGCTGAATATAACATGCTTCCAAGGTCAACACAATCAAGAAAAGTAAGAGATATAACTAAGCTTAAAGTTGATGGCAGAACTATGGAAATACAAAGATTAATAGGAAGAGCATTAAGATCAATTATTAATTTAAAAGCTTTAGGGGAAAAAACTATATGGGTTGATTGTGATGTAATTCAAGCTGATGGAGGAACTAGGACTGCATCAATTACAGGGTCTTTTGTTGCATTAGTAGATGCTATAAATAAACTCCATAGAAAAAAAGGGTTTAAAATATATCCTATTAGAAACTTTGTAAGTGCAGTAAGTGTTGGGGTTGTTAATGAAGAAATTTTAGTGGATCTATGTTATGAAGAAGATACTAAAGCAAAAGTGGATATGAATGTGGTTATGAGTGATGAAGGTGAGTTTATTGAGATTCAAGGTACGGGAGAAGAAAAACCGTTTTCTAGAAAAGAATTAAATGGATTATTGGATTTAGCAGAAAAAGCTAATAAAGTAATTATACATGCTCAAAAAGAAGCATTAAAAAATGATTGTTTATGGATAGGTACAGGGGGAAAATAAATGAAAAAATTAATTGTAGCAAGTAATAATGAACATAAGATTAGAGAGATTAAAGAAATATTAGGCAATAAAATAGAAATTAAATCTTTAAAAGATGAAGGAATAGATATAGATGTAATAGAAGATGGGAAAACTTTTATTGAAAATTCCTATAAAAAAGCTTATGAGATAACTGATTTTTTAAAAAAGTTAGGAAAAGAAGACTTTATAATTATGGCAGATGACTCTGGATTAGTGGTAGATTATTTAAATGGAGAACCAGGAGTATATTCAGCACGATATGCAGGAGAACATGGAAATTCTAAAAAAAATAATCAAAAGTTATTAAATAACCTAAAGGATGTTCCTATGGAAAAAAGAACAGCAGCTTTTGTATGTGCTGTTGTTTTAATTTGCTCTAACGGTGAAGAGGTAGTATTAGAAGGAAAAGTTAATGGATATATTGCAACAGAGGAAAAAGGATACGATGGATTTGGATATGACTCATTATTTTATATTGAGGAATTTAATAAAACTTTCGCAGAGATGAGTAGTGAAGAAAAAAATAGTATAAGTCATAGAGGAAAGGCATTGGAAAAAGTTAAAATAGAATTGGAAAAAATGCTTTAGGAGGTTTTTTGTGTTAATAGGTATAATAAGTGATACTCATGGCATAATTAGGCAACCTAATGTGTTGAAAAAAATTAAAAACTTAATAACAAACACAGATATTTTAATACACTTAGGGGATTATACTAACGACATTAAATATATAACTGAAGATTATAAAGGGAAAATATATGCGGTTAAAGGAAATGGAGATTTTGGAGATAAATATCCAAAAGAACAAATAATCAATGTATTAGACTATAAGATTTTAATTTGTCATGGAGATAATTATAGAGTTAATTTTGGATTAAATAATTTATATTATAAAGCAAAAGAATTAGGAGTAAGTATAGTTTTTTATGGTCATACTCATATATCTTTAATTGAAGAATATGATGGAATAATGTTTTTAAACCCAGGAAGCACTTCTTTCCCAAGAGGAACTAGCAAACAAAGTATGGGTTTTTTGAAAATACATGAAGATGGTAAGAAAGATGCTTATTTAAAAATGTTATAATGAAAATTTTAAGATATATAAGTTCTAATAATTAATCTATATTTTTAATTTAGAATCTATAATAAGTATCTATAGTTTTACAGGTATAATATTATATATATAAGTTCTAATAAAGTTTCTACATTTTTATGCATAATCTATTTATGG
>X256_Zander__coassemble_162_pt1 | contig 12895 bp, 12 predicted proteins | sample X256_Zander__metabat2_high_PE_003 | metagenome-assembled genome bin X256_Zander | reverse complement strand
AGAAAAAAGAAGACAATAGTGCTAAGAATATGAGTAAAAATTTAGGACAGTTAAGAAAAATAATAACAGGAAATAATTTAGTAGCGCCTTCTGACAATGAAAGAGAAAAAATGAGACAACACCTTAAATCAACAGGAAATTTTCCACCACAATATAATAACTCTAATTCGTATTTTTGTGCAGTAGGTAATGCTGGATTTGGAGCTTCTAATTCAACAATGGTTAAACCTAATATATTATATAAAGGAAAACCAGCATATAAGGCAACAATAATACCATCGTCTACTTATATTGAAGGGGGAACTGCATATATGCAGTTTGTAATAGATATAGATGGAGTTCAACGTTTTGGTAATGAATTAAGAAGTGCTATAAATTCTAATCAAGTAGTTGATATAAACACAAAACAACCAGTTGAGTTTAATCCAGGAAAAATAAGAGATTAACACATAAGAAAAATTTTTTTAATTTGAAATGTAAATTGTTTAATGATACTTAAAGTTTGTTGTGATATTAGTAAGAATTTTAAGAAAACTCTTACTAATATCATTTTTTTATTTTTAGTAGTATAATGGAGGGCGAATGTTTTTTTAAGGAGGATAAAATGTACTTACCAAACATAGTTAAATTACTAAAGAACAGAAAAAAAGAACTAACTAAAAAACAATTACTAACTGATTTTATATCAGGGGTTATAGTAGCTATAATAGCTCTACCGTTATCTGTAGCTCTTGGTATATCATCAGGTGTAACGCCTGAAAAAGGATTAATAACAGCTATAATAGCTGGATTTTTTATTTCTTTTTTTGGTGGAAGCAAGGTGCAAATAGGTGGTCCAACAGGTGCATTTGTAGTAATTGTATATGGAATTATTGAAAAGCATGGAATAGAGGGACTTATAATCTCAACCTTTATGGCAGGAATAATACTTATAATTCTTGGATTAATAAAGGCAGGAAGCTTAATAAAGTACATACCACATGCAATAACAATAGGATTTACTGCGGGTATAGCGATAACTTTATTTTCAACACAAGTAAAAGATTTTCTAGGATTACATATTGGAAAAGTTCCATCAGAATTTATTCCTAAATGGAATATGTATTTAAGAAATATAAGTTCATTAAATTTTTGGACATTAGCGCTTGGAATACTTTCATTAATTATAATAGTATTTTGGGGAAAAATTAACAAAACAATTCCAGGTTCATTAATAGCTTTGATAGTTGGAACAATAATTGCATTTTTATTTAAACTACCAGTTTCAACAATAGGAAGTCAGTTTGGAGTGTTGTCATCAGAAATACCAAATCCAAGTATTCCGGTATTACATATTCAAACTTTTATTACTTTAATAGGACCTGCAATTACAATAGCTTTTTTAGCAGGAATAGAATCATTATTATCTGCGGTTGTTTCAGATGATATGATTAATGAAAATCATGATTCTAATGCCGAACTTATAGGACAAGGTCTTGGAAATATAGCATCAGCATTATTCGGTGGAATTCCAGCAACGGGTGCAATAGCTAGAACTGCTGCTAATGTAAAAAGTGGGGGAAGAACTCCCTTAGCAGGAATAATACACGCTATAGTATTACTATTAATAATGAAGATATTTATGCCATTTATAAAATATGTTCCACTTACGACTCTTGCAGCTATACTTTTAGTTGTTTCATATAATATGAGTCAGTGGAGAGTTTTTAAGAGCGTGTTAAGCAATTCAAGATTAGATGTTATATTGCTTATTACAACTTTTTCGTTAACAGTAGTTTCTGATTTAGTAACGGCAATAGTTGTAGCAATGGTTATTTATTTAATACCATATGATAAGATTTTAAACTCAATTTCTTTATTAAGAAGAAAAGCAGAAGTAGAATAAAAATTTAATAATGATATTGTTCTATTAATTTATGAAAAAGAAAGCATTGAATGTTTAGAATATATATTAATTTTTAAAAGAGATGCCCAATAAAGCAAATTTAAAGCTTTATTGGGCATTAACCCTTTGTAAATACAATTTTTTTGTGTAAAAGTTTACTAAAAATAAAACATTTAAATGAATTTAACTTGATAAAGGTGTATAATTAATAATGAAAATTAAAACATAAATTACAAGGGATGGGGAATTTATATGGTTAAAAATATTAAAATTAATTTAGAAGCAGTAGAAAGTATGCTTTACTTTTGGCAAGCAGCATCAGAAAAAGAAAACGTTTCAGAAACATTTTTCTATGATGTTGCAGATATGAAAGCCTACAAATTAATATATGATAATAACTTTACTTCAGAATCAGTTAGAAAAGTTTTAAGTGCTATAAAAAATAGAGAGCTTTTATCGGGAGCAAGTTTAGAAGAAAAAAGATTTTGGAATTATAATATGTGGGTTATGGAAGACTTAGAATATACTAGATTGATGGCAGACCCAGTTAAACAATTAAACTTAACATCTATGGTAGAAGTTTTAAATAAAAAAGCACCTAATTCTAATATTGAAGAATTAAATGTAATATTTGCACCTTTACATGTTGAAGATTATTATATTAAAGATAACACACTTATAATAAATTTTTTTAAGGTTAAGCCAAATGATTTTGGTGAAGGGGCATTTATAAATGATAAAGCAGTGAATGAATTTATAGAAGAAAAATTAATTCAGATATTAAATAAATAGAAAGTTTAAAAGACACAGTGAATTTGCAAAAAATAATGAACTGTGTCTTTTATTATATGGATAATTTTAATTTACTTTAAGTTCAAAATTTATTCTAACTTCTGTATTTGGAGATATATCAGATATAGGTACACCAACATTTAAATCTCCTTGTAAAGGTAAATCGTTAATGGTTAAAGAATTAGGAACATAGGTTAAACCTTTAGGAATAACATCTTTTAATTTTATGTTTTTAGCACTTGAAGTACCAGCATTTCGTAATATTAAAGTATATCTAATTTTATCTCCAGAAATAGATATAGATTTATTAGTAAACAAATTTACGCTACTGATAGGATCTTTGACAATAGAAAGTTTATCAAAAGTACCTATTTTTTTAGTATTCTGAGTTACATTATTACTATCTATATAATCATAGGTTAAATAAAATACAGCATCTACAGGATTATTTATAGGTAAATCGTAAAAAGATATTTTATAAGATAAACTAACCGAAGAGTTTATATTTAAATCTGGTAATTTTATTCTAGTTAATGGAAGAGTTGAGCCTAAGATAGATACACCATTTACAATTAATGAATCTTTAATCAAACTTGAATTTATAGGAGTAAAATCAGATAAAAATAGATTGCTTATTTTAATATTACTAGTGTTTGATATGGTTATCGTAACTAAAATTTCATCATTTAAACTTGTGCTAGTTTTATTGAATGATTTGTTAATTAATATTACTGGTGGTTGATTTAAAATTGGATTACCGGTATTTGAATTAATATTATTCCAAATAATACTAGTCATAGGGGCATTAGCACTTAAGTTATCACCACTTAGTTCCCATATAATTATTCCAGCTAAATTTTTAGATTTTATATAATTACACTTTTCTAAAAGAGAAGCTTCATCTTCATAAGTATAGAAGTAATTTTGAATTTTATTTATTAAATAAGGAGCTTTTGATATATTGTCATAATGCTTTTCCCAATTAGAGTCAGTTTCTAATTGTTTTAATTGATACCAAGGATTTTGTCCACCTGGATCAGATGGTTCATCCCAAGTTCCAATAGGAGCACCACTAGCAGTTGAATACAATCCATTATTAATTCCAGTATTGAAATTTACATTTTTCCAACCTCTAGAATAAAAAGGTGTACCAATAGAAAGCTTACTTGAAGGAACACCGGCGTTTAAATACTGATTAACTGAAGAATCAATATTAAAATTTGGACCATCAGAATCTGAATTAGATGGATTAAAGTACAAAGGTGAATGATGATTAGTTGTAGTTCCCCAAGCACCGTAGTAATCGTAACTCATTATATTAACAATATTAACATAATTTATATAATTTGAAATATCTTGATTAACTATATTAGTATTTCCAGCAGGTGCTGCAATAGTGAGCATTTTGGTTGACATATTATTTTGATTAAAAGCTGTTCGTATTTCTTTTAAAAGTAAACTAAAATTTGATTTATCCTGGCTTTGAGGATACTCCCAGTCAATATCTAATCCATCAAAGAAAGGATAGGTATTTAAAAAATCTATACAACTAGTGATGAAGGTAGTTCTTTTTTGAGTATTTGATGCCATTTCAGAAAAATTATAGCTTTTAGTCCATCCCCCAATAGATAATAATAATTTTTTAGTAGGATAAATGGTTTTGTAATACTTATATTCTCCTAAATGACCTTTAAGACCTGAATCACCGATTTCGGAATGCTCATAAGGCTTCTGAAAATCAGCCCAACTATCTGTAGATGTAACTTTCCAATCAGAACCGATGTAAAAAAAAGCATGTTGAAGTATTGTTATTTTGTTCCAAGGTATCATACTAACCGTTATATTTTGATGATTAACGTTATAAGTTCCCCAATTAGGGAAATAGGCTATAATATGCTTTGAAGACATATATTTTCTCCTATAAAATTTATTGTAATAATAGAATATTCTTAAAATTGAAATTTGAATACTATATTTTACATTAAATACCAAAAACATTAAATTTTCAAATATAGATAGAGTATAATCTAATAATAAAGGTAATTTTAAACTTTTATTGTTATGATAAAGTTTTTTTCTGATAATTTAAAAGAATCGATATATTTTATAAAAAGTGATAGTTTTTTTAAGTTATCATTTTTTATTTTCTCAAAAAAGTTACTATTATAATAGAAATAAGGTATAATACATTAGATATAAATCTTTAATAAATACTAAAAGAAAAATACATAAATAACTAAAATTAAAAGGTTCTAGTAGGAGGCAAAATGACTAACACAAGTTTTAAATATAATAATATAGAGAAAATAAATAAAAATTTCATGTATAAGGATTTAAGAAGGAGCAATTGCTATAATAGCAATTTTACAGATTCTAATTTTAATTATGTAAGCTTTAGGGGTGCACATTTTAAATCATGTGATTTTTATGGATGTACATTTACTTATGCAGAATTTATAGGAAGTAACTTAAAAAAGAGCAAATTTAAAAATGCTATATTTGAAAATACTATATTTGAAGGTGTAAATTTAGATGGAGTAGATTTTAAAGGAGCAAAATTTACAAATGTTATTTTTGTAGGCACTGATATAGAAAAAGCTAGCAATATTAAAGCTAAAAAAGCAGATATCAGAGTTTTTGATGAAATGCCTAATTTAGAAATAAGTGAAAATCTTAAAGAAGCTATAGAAAATGCAATGAACAATGAGCATGTAAAAAAATCTAGAGTTTTAGATAACAAAGAAGGAAAAATAAACTTATTATCAGTAATGATTTTATTAGAAAATTTTGATGAAGAGAGTTTAATTAAAGGATTAAATAAATTTTCAAGTGAATTAGAAAAGGATTTTTGCACATTAAGTTATATAATTAAGACGTTAGAAAATTATAAATCTAAAGATAGTATTTAATGTTTTTATATGTATTTTTAAGAGTTAACTTTACAATAAAAAATCGTAAAACTAACTGTTAAAAGTCAGTAAAGTATGAAATAATCACATTAAGTAAATAGTAGGAAAAATGTAGAATTTATTAAAAATAATAAATTGTATTATATAAGATAGTTTTAAAAATTGATATGCTCCCTTTATGATGACAGTTTTATTTATTTTAACTGTTAACATAAAGGGAGCATATATTTATGGGTTACTTCTATTATAAAACTTGAAAAACTATAGGACTAGAAAATATAATCCTAGGGAAATAAGCATTAATGCGAAAATATTATATTTTGTTATAGTTTCTTTGAATACATATCTACCTATTAAAGTAGTCCAAATATATGCAAGTGCATTACATGGAAAAACTATAGTTAATGGTAGATATTTTAAAAGAAATATATTCAATAAAGCCCCTGTTCCATAAAAGCAAAGTCCAAGTAATAAAAATATATTTATTTTTTTAGTTTTGTTAGAGGATTTTTTAAAAAATAATCCGCCTAAGGCTCCGCACCAAGTCATTATTATTATAATTAAAAAATTAATACTATTTCTCATAACTATTTAAAAATACTCCTAAAATTATTAAAACTATAGCGATAACTTTCTTAGTAGTTATAATTTCATTGAAAAATATATTTCCATAAAACATAGATATTATATAACCTATGGACATAACTGGATAAGCTATAGAAACTTTTTCTTTCTCAAAAGATTTAATCATAAAAATTGCACCTAAACCATAAAACAAAAATCCTATGGGTAAAAATAAAAAATTATTTATGCCTATTTTCCACATTAATTGTCCTGTTGCAGTTAAGAATGCTGAAATTAGCATAAATATAATTCCTAGTCTAAATTTTCTTACCATAAAAATTCACCTATTGAACCATCTTTTTTATTTACTTTAAATCTATGTTTAACCAAAGAAAGCATAGGTTTATCAACTAGAGAATCAGAGTAAGCAAAAGAATTATCAAAATCTATTGATAAATTATTTTTTTTAAGGTATTCATTTATTTTATTAACTTTTTCATTACCCTTACAGTTTTCACCATAAATTTTATTTATGTAAATTCCATTAATATTAACAAGTTTAGTTCCAATTACTTCATCAACATATTTTATTTTTTTAAAATATTTTAAATATAATTCTGGAGACGAGGATACTAATAATATATAGCAACCGTCTTCTTTATGTTTTTTTAAGATATCTAACATTTTAGGATATATTTTTTTTATTAATACAGTATCATAAAATTCTTCTATATCTTTATTGCTTAGAAATTTTAAAGGAATATATATTGATTCTTTAGCTTTTTTTGCATCTATAATTTTAAAAAAATATAAGGCTATTTTTATTAAAATTATAGGAGTATATAATAATAAAATTGGTTTCTTTTTAATTCCAAAGAATAACATTAAAAACATAGAATCGCCTTTTATAATTGTATGGTCAATATCAAAAATTGCAAAAGCATTCTTCATTAAGAAATCCCCCTTAAATATTTAAAATTAATGCACAGGAAAAAATCCATAGTACTACAGAAAACATAATTTGTTTATCTTTTAATACTAATTCCGTTGGACTTCCTCCTTCTTGCTTATAGTACATTAAATAATAGTATCTTAAAATTCCAACAATAACAGCAATATTAGTCCATACGAAATGATTAGCAGGTGCTCCTAGCACAGAATAAATAGCATAAAATATAATTGTACAGGTTAAAACTATACTTATTAGTTTATTTAAAAATTCTAAATTATATTGAGATAAATTTTTTCTATGATTTTGAGCATCTTCTCCTAAAACAATTAACTCGTTTCGTCTTTTGCCAAGTCCTAAAAATAAGGATAAGAAGAAAGTACATAATATTATCCAATCAGAAACTTTAACTCCAGTTGCAAAACCACCTGATAGAACTCTTAATATAAATCCGATAGATATAGAAATCACATCTAATAAAATTATGTTTTTAATTTTTAGAGAGTATACTATATTATTAAGGAAATATAAAAGTATAATTATTACTAAAAACTTATTAATGCTAAAAGATATATATAATGAAAGCATTAGTAATAATATTCCTAGTATTGTAGCATTAAATATACTAACTTTACCGCTAGCAATAGGTCTTTTGCATTTTTTTGGATGATTTCTATCCTTTTCAATATCTATAATATCGTTAAGTATATATACAGTAGAGGATATAAAACAAAAAGCTATGAATGTAATAATATTATCTTTTAGTATTTTATAATTCATAAAATTGTTAGAAAAAAGCATTGCACCAAAAACAAAAAAGTTTTTAATCCACTGACTTGGTCTTAATAATTTTATTAAATATTTTAACTTTTCCATGTTGTTCCTCCGGTATAGTTTGATTTTTTATTATTAAAAGCTGTCATAGCTAATATTAGAAAAATCCATGAAAATGGGTAAGAGTATCTACTTTGAAACTCTGTAATTAAACATTGAAGAGAAACACCACAGAATATAATATAAAAAAGGTCTATTTTAAAATTTATATTTTTTCTATTTTTATATAATCCAATATAAGAAAGTATCAATATAGAAACAAAAAACAATTGTATAAAAAACATACCTTGTTCGCTTATTCTTACAATCATTTTTCCTTCACTTTTTCCAAGCATTTTTAAATAATCTTGTTTGTTGTAAGCATCATCTAATCCAACTTCAGACCAATAAGCTCCTGCAAAATCGCCCGACATCCATTGCCTTCCGTATTTTGATATATAAAATAGAACTAAATTTGTTATAGGTGTTTTAGTTAATCTTTCTTTTATAATTTTTTTAGCTTCTTCATCTACTTTTTTATAGTCTTCATCATATTTATTAAATAAGGTGGCATCTTCTTCATTCCAACTTCCACCAGATTTTATATTTGTACCTTTTAAAAAGGATATACTTGCAGGCTCTGTTCCATGCCAAAGTGGGTTTTCGGTTATGTTTAAACCTATTAATGTATAGCTAATTATTACAAATGGAATTATAAACCCAGCTATAATTGATAAACTTAATGTTATTTTCTTTATTATACTTTCTTTAAAATAAATTAAAATAAACATTATATAAGCAATAAGCATTACATATCCAATAGGTCTAAAAAGTTGTGTAAAGCTTAAAGATATACCGCTTAATAACAAAAATAAAAATTTAGTATTTTTATTTTTAAAAGCCTTTAAAAAAATTAAAATGCTTAAAAGTAATAAAGGCATGGCTAAATTTTCAGAGCAATATACATTGTTATAAAGTATAATAGGTGGATAAATAGCACTTAAAAACAATAACCAAATGCTTTTATTTTCATCTTCAAAAACTTCCTTAGATATAAAAAATAATAGTATTATGTTTAACATTGAAAAAATGATATTTATAAGTTTTATAGCTATTAAAGGATTTGAAAACATCTTTCTAATAAGAGCAAAGTATAAAACTGTTATGCTCATATGTGGAAATCTAGCTATATAAGCAGTACCTTTGAACATATATGCAGAACCATTTAAAAAATCACCAGCACATATAAACATCCTATTAAAATCACCAATAGGAATGCTATCTATATTAAGGAAGCATAAAATTCTTATAATTAATGCAAAAATTAATAAAATAGCTATTATGCTCTTTTTAAAATTATTTTTTAAAAAATAGTAGGTTATAAAAAACAATATAACAAAACCTATTATGCAAATAATAGAAAAACTTGTGGCTTTAAAGTGGTTTAGAAGTAGGTAGCTTGAAATAATTATAAATAATAATAAAAGTTTTAGTGATAAATTTAAAAATTTATTAAAAAATAAAGAGATATTATTCATTATGCACTTTCCTTTCTAGCAAAATATGTATATATATATATATATTACCACAAGATTGTAAAAGTAGTACAATTAAGTTAAAGTTTTTTAATTAATATTAAATAAAGTAATAAAAAACTTAATTGAATGTATATAATTAGTAATAAAGGGTAATATTATATACATAAAGTTCTTTATAATAAATTCTAGAATATTAAATCTTTCAACATTTAGGATATAAAAAAGCACTGCTTCTTATAATTTGTTATATTTAAATTATAAGAACAGTGCTTTTTTGCTTGAAATCTGTATATAATTTTTAAAATATATATGTTTCAATAACAAAACTGTATTTTCAAATTAATATTTATACAACTAAAATTAAAATATTTTATAGATTTAAATGTTAAGTATTTTTCAGAACTTATAATAAATTATTTTTCAATTTTAATAATCTTAACAGTGTATTTGCCCTCAGGAGAATCCACTAAAACATTCTCTCCAATTTTTCTTTTATAAATAACTTTACCAATAGGGGATTCTATACTTATCATATTATTTAAGGGGTCGGCATCTACTGTTGTAACAATTGTGAAAATTTCTAAATCATCATCATCTTCAAATTGTAAAGTTACTTTTTTACCAATACCAACTTCATCATCTTCAGTATTATCAACAATAATGGTTGCCGTATTAATCATTCTATCAAGATACCTCATTCGACCATTATTTTGAGCTCTATTTCTTTTAGCAGCTTTATATTCAAAGTTTTCGCTTAAATCTCCATGTGCTCTAGCTTCCTTTAACTCTTCATTTATTTTAAATCTAACTACAGCTTTTCTATATTCTAATTCATCTTTTAATTTTTGAATAGATTCTTGAGTTAAATAGTTATACAAAAACAAACACTCCTTTATTTTAAATTTCTACTTCTAATTATAACCACAAAAGTATGAAATTAAATTAAATTTTTTACGATTAGAATTTTAGTAGATAATTATTTGTGTTAGAATTGAAATAAGTTAGATAGTCGAATTTTACAAAAATATAAGGAAGGTGGGGAATGATATGAATATATTTAATAAAGCAATAAAATATGCTGATATAATTATTTTATTTGTTATTGGCGTTGTTTTGTTTAAAATAGTAAATAACATACATATGTTTTTACCTATAATAGCAAAAGCGTATTCTATAATAAGTACTTTTTTATATGCACTTATAATTGCATACATATTAAATCCATTGATGAAATTCTTTCAAAGAAGATGTAGATGTAATAGAGCGATAAGTATATTATTTACCTATGCCATATTACTTGGGGTAGTATTTTTAATAGCATTTTTTGGAGTTCCATCCTTAGTAAATAGTTTAATAGAACTTACTAAAAGTATTCCAAGTTTTATAGTACAAGTTCAAGATTGGTTTAATGATTTGCTTAAAAATGATTCTATAAAATCACTTTTAATGGATACTGGTATAATGCATAGAATAAATGTTATACCTGAGAATATAGGAAATGTTGCAATGAACATAGCTAATGGTTCAGTAACTGCTATGTTATCAACAACAAGTTATTTAATAAAATGGGTATTTGGATTTATTATATCTATATATGTTCTTTATGATAAAGAAAAGTTTACTCATTTTAGTAGAACTTTGACATTTATAATTTTAAAAGAGAAAAATGGAAAAGCACTTATAGAGCTTGTTAGAAATTTGCATAAAATGATTGGACTATATGTTGGAACAAAAGCAATAGATTCATTAATAATAGGGATTCTTTCTTTTATTGGAATGATGATAATTGGAGTTCCTTATGCATTTTTACTTTCAATAGTAGTTGGATTCACTAATATGATTCCTTATTTTGGACCATTTGTAGGAATGCTTGTATCTTGTGTAATTACAGTATTTACAAGTCCAATTAAGGCTTTAATTGTTTTAGTATTCTTATTCTTATTACAACAATTTGATGCTTGGTTCTTAGATCCAACATTAATAGGTAATAAGGTTGGATTAAGTCCATTCTTAATAATATTAGCAGTAACTATTGGTGGAGGAGTTTATGGACCAATAGGTATGATACTTGCAGTACCAATAACTGCTATGATAAAAGTCTATGTGGATAAGAAGTTAGCAAACTTTAGAGCAACTCATAGTGAATTAGATAAAATTTAAATATTAAAAATATTTTTAAAAAACAAAGTTTAAAAGGGCAAGAATTAAATTTCATTGCTCTTTTTTTATGTCTAATTTTAGAACGATTTACAATTATATGATATAATACTAGAAGTATATATTTACTAAAATAACAAAAAATAGAGTGTTAATAAATCAAAGAAAGTAGGGTAAAATATGTTTTTTACTAGAAAAAGGTGTTTAGAGTATATAAGATACTATTGGCCTAATAGAAATGATAAAAAAAGAAATTTTAAAAACATAAGAAAATTATACGATTTATCTAATGACAACAATACATATGGAAATATTGATGATCAAACATGGAGTGATTTAGATATGGATTCAGTATTTTCAGAAATAGATAGGACATATAGTACAGTAGGGGAAATGGCACTATATAATTTGCTTAGAACTCCTTTATGTGAAGAGGAAAAATTAAAAAAAAGGGATAAAATAATAGAGGAATTAAAAAATAATAAAAGTCTTAGAGAAAAGCTACAAGTAGAATATTTTAAGTTAAGCGTAGATAAACATGCTTCAATAATAGATTTAATAAAGTATGAATTAATTGAAGATAAAATTAAATTATGGTCGTATATTTTTTTAGGAAGAATACTACCTATTTTAATTATTATAGCATCAGTTTTTTATGGATTAGGAAATCTAACTTATTTAATTTTTCTATTTTGCATTAATTCCATTATTAGTGGTAGAAAAAAAGAAACAAAATGTATTGATGGAATTTTTTATTTAAGTAGAATGATGAACATAGCAGAAATAATTACAAAAATAAATGCTGATGGATTCAATGAATATAAAAAAGAAATAAAGCAGAGTTTAGAAAAAATCTCACAAATGAAAAGTAAACTAAAAAAAATAATAAAAGTTGAAACAACAGATAGTTTTTTAGCGCCATTTCTTGTAATGTTTCTTTCAGATAAAATAGCTTATTATAAGCTTGCAAATTTAATTAATAAGGATAAAAATGAAATTAAAAAATTAGTAATTTTAATTGGGGAGATAGAAGCTTTTATATCAATTGTAGGATATAAGGAGTGTTTAAATTATTATTCAACACCTATTTTTGTTAAAGAAAAGATTATACATATAGAAGATGGTTTTCATCCTTTATTAAAAAACCCTATAGCTAATTCTATAACAATAAAAAATAAAGGAATCGTTTTAACAGGAACTAATATGTCTGGAAAATCTACTTTCCTAAGAATGATGGGTAACTAAACTGTTACAATAAATTTAAACAAACCTATACAAATGTGTATAG
>X256_Zander__coassemble_159_pt1 | contig 12923 bp, 12 predicted proteins | sample X256_Zander__metabat2_high_PE_003 | metagenome-assembled genome bin X256_Zander | reverse complement strand
TTTAGAAGAACAGTATTTACAAGTTTCAGGTGATAAGGATAGAATAATTCAAGTAATAACAAATCTTTTAGATAATGCTATAAAGTATTGTTACGAAGGTGCAAGGGTAAATATAACTTCAAAAAGCAAAGGTGATAAAATCTATATAAGTGTGTTTGATGAAGGTCCTATAATGACTGAAGAACAAATGAAGCACATTTGGGATAGATTTTATAAAGCAGATAAATCTAGAACTAATAAAATTAGTACTGGACTTGGATTGTCTATAGTAAGAAACATATTAACTTTACATGATCAAGACATATGGGTTGAGAATACAGGTAAAGGGGTTATGTTTACTTTTACCTTAAATAAAGTAAAATAACTATGAGCTAACACAGGAGGTTTTACATGGATAATGATAAAAATAAACTTGCTGATGCTGATAATGACAATAATAAAAATCAAGATATAGGTGTTATTAATTTTAAGCAAAAAAAGTGTGCTAGGAAAAGGCTTAAAAAAATTTCGTTAATAGCATTAATTATAGTTGTAGCAGCTCTTTCAGGAGCTGCTTCAGCTACTTTTATAGTAAGTATTAAATATAACCAATCTTTAAATAATAAGAAAAATAAAAAAGTTTTACAAATAGTAGATAATAATAAGTATAGAAATTCTTATAGTGATGGTGAGTTTGCAAGAGCAATAAGTTTAGTGGCTTCATCTGTGGTGACTATATCTGATAGTCAGGAAAATTTGGTAAATAAAAAATATTGTTTTAGTGGATTCATATTCAAAAGTGATGGTTATATAGTAACTAGTTATTTAAATATAAAAAATTTTAGTCATATTTTTGTTAAGTTATCAGGGATAGCATCTAAACCATTTATAGGAGAATTGTTAGGATATGATGAAGCTTCAGATTTAGCTGTAATAAAAATAAAAGCTGATAATTTAAATGTAGCTAAGCTTGGAGATAAAGATGATATAAAAGAGGGAGATGTAGTTTTAGCTGTAGGAAATAGTATAGGAAATGACTATATAGGACTTGCTACTTCTGGAATAATAACATCTACTAATAAAATCATTGAAGTTGGAAAAACCCAATCTACTGATAAGAGAAATATAAAAGTTATTCAAACTAATGCTATTATAAATGAAGAAAATGATGGTGGAATATTAATAAATTCTTATGGGGAAATTTTAGGAGTAAATAGCTTAGAATTATCAAAAAAAAATTGCCAGCCAGGTTTATATTTAGCCGTAAATATACAAGATGTTTCAAAAATAGTAGATTCTATAATACAATTTGGTGAAGTTAAAAGATTAGGGTTAGGATTAAATGGAGCAGTTGTTAGAGAGGCTAAAAATACAAACATAAAAGGTGTATATGTTCAGTCTGTTGATGCAGAAGGAAGTGCTGCTAAAGCTGGAATCAAACCTACTGATATAATCATTGAGTTAAATAAAGAAAAGGTTAGAAGTTTAAATGACATAATAAGAATACTAGAAGAGAAGAAAATAGGAGATATAATAAATTGTAAAGTTTTAAGAGATGGTAAGGTAGTAGATTTTAAGATAAAATTGCTAGAAGATAAATAGTAGATATTAAGATTTAAGATTATACATATGCTTATAAAATAAATTAATAAGCATATGTATAAATTTTTTATTTTAGTATCTTTTTTATGTTTAAATTTTAATATAACAAAATATTGCTTTATTTAATGTATTTAGTATTATAATAGGATATATATTAAATAAATTTAGTGGTGTGAGAAGCTAGATATTTATAGGAGGAATTTTGAATGCATTTAATAGTAGGGCTAGGAAATCCAGGGAAAGAATACGAAGGAACTAGACATAATATAGGATTTGATGTTATAGATTGTTTGGCAAATAAGTATAATATTGAAATAAACAGGACAAAATTCAAAGGGATATGTGGAGAAGGTATTATTAATGGAAATAAGGTAATTTTATTAAAGCCCAATACATACATGAATTTAAGTGGAGAAAGTATTAAAGAAGTAGTTAATTTTTATAAGTTAGATGAATCACAAATAATAGTGATTTATGATGATATAAGTATAAATGTTGGAAGGATGAGAATAAGAGAAAAAGGAACTGCAGGAGGCCATAATGGAATAAAGAGTATAATTTCAAGTTTAGGAAGTGATGTTTTTCCAAGAGTTAAAATAGGAGTAGGACAACCAGACCATAATTTAGTATCACATGTTTTAGGTAAGTTTAGTAATGATGATAAAGAGATATTAAATAAGGTTATACCAGTTGCATGTAATGCTATTGAAAATATACTAAATAAAGATACAAAAGAAGCTATGAATAAATTTAATGGTTTTTTAGCAGAATAAATTTAATTGAACGGTGGTGTTAAGCATGAGACTAGAGGCATTTATGGCACCTTTAAAAAATAATGAAAAATTTCAAAGGTTATTAGATTATTTAAAAAGGGATAAAACTTCAATAGGAATAAATGGAATATCTGATTCGGCTAAGAGTTACGTAATCAATGCTTTACTTCAAGAAATGCATAAACCTTTAATTGTAGTAACGCATAATGATATTGAAGCTAGAAATATATATGAAGACTTAGGTATGTATACAACAGAAGTATATTATTTTCCTACAAAAGAAGTTGTATTTTATAATATAGATGCTATATCAGGGGATTTAAGGTGGGCTAGATTAAAAGTAATAAAAGAAATGTTAAAAAAAAGCAAAAATAAAATTATAATAACATCTATTGAAAATTTAATGACTTTATATAGTCCTGTAGAATTATTTAAGTCATATAGTTTTAATTTTAAAACTGGAGATGAAATAGAATTTAAAGACATATCAAAGAAACTTATTGAATCTGGCTATGAAAAAATGAAAGTTATAGATGGTAAGGGTCAATTTGCTATTAAAGGAGGAATTATGGATATATTTCCTCCTAATTCGTCGCATCCATATAGAATAGAATTATTTGGAGATGAGATAGATTCCATAAGAACTTTTAATGTAGAAAGTCAAAGAAGTATAGATAAGATAAAACAAATTGATATATTTCCAGCTAAAGAGATTATTTTTAATGAAGAATCTATAGAGATAGCATTAAACAAAATGCAAAATGAATTAGATGAAACTGTAAAAATAAGAAATGAAAGTAATCCAGAGGCTGTTGAAAAGACTAGAAATATTGTAAAGCAAAATATAGAAAGCTTAAAACAAACTTGGTGTTTTGAAACTATAGAGAGTTATTTACCATACTTTTTTAATAAACCATCTACTTTTTTTGATTTCACTAAAGATTATTTATTCGTAATAGATGATCCTTTAAGATGTAAAGGGAAAATAGAGAGTACATTATATGAATTTAATCAAAATTATGAAGCCTTTCTTGAAAGAGGAAACATACTTCCTTCTCAAGGTAATTTGCTTTTATCTAAAGAAATTATATTAAATAATTTGAATTTAAAAAATAATATTGCAATAAATGGAATACAAAAAACTAATGACTTTATAAATGTTTTAAATGAAGAATACTTTTCTCAGATAACTCTTAATGGATATCAAGGACAAATAGAACTTCTTATAGAAGATATAAAAAATAAAAAGCAAAGTGGACTAAAAGTATTGATACTTTCAGGAACAAGAGCAAGAGGTGAAAGGTTAGCAGAAACTTTAAGAGATAGGGGTATAGAGAGTACTTATAAAGATACTATAAGAGATTTTCAAGATGGTGAAGTTGTAATTACTTTCGGAAATCAAAACACAGGTTTTGATTTTAAAGATTTAAATTTATATGTTATATCAGATAAAGGTGTTTTTGGAGAAGCTAAAAGGGTAAGTAAGAAAAAATCTTCTAAACAAAAAGGTGTAGCAAAAATTAAAAGTTTTGCAGAGTTAAATTTAGGAGACTATGTAGTACACGCAAACCATGGAATAGGTGTTTATAAAGGAATTAAACAGATAGATGCAGGTGGACATAAGAGAGATTATTTGGATTTAGAATATGTAAAAGGGGATAAATTATATGTTCCTGTAGATCAATTAGATTTGGTACAAAAATATATTGGTAGTGAAGGAAAAATACCTAAAATAAATAAATTAGGTGGAAATGAGTGGAATAAGGCTAAGGCGAAAGTAAAAAAATCAATTAGTGAAATAGCTCAAGATTTAGTTAAATTATATGCAACTAGAGCTAATATAAAAGGATTTAAATTTTCAAAAGATACGCAATGGCAAAGACAATTTGAAGATGAATTTCCATATGAAGAAACTCCAGATCAATTAACATCTTTAGAAGAGATAAAGAATGATATGGAATCTAATAAGGTTATGGATAGATTGCTCTGTGGTGATGTTGGATATGGAAAGACGGAAGTTGCTATAAGAGCGGCATTTAAGGCTGTTATGGATGGTAAACAAGTAGCTTTTTTAGTTCCTACAACTATTTTAGCTGAGCAACATTATAATAATCTTAAAAAAAGATTTTTAGATTTTCCAATAAATATAGATATGATAAGTAGGTTTAGAACTGCTAAGCAACAAAGAGAAACGTTACAAGCTGTTAAGGAAAATAATGTTGATATATTAATAGGTACTCACAGGTTAGTATCGAAGGATATAGAATTTAAAGATTTAGGCCTTTTAATAGTTGATGAAGAGCAAAGATTTGGTGTAACTCAAAAAGAAAAAATAAAGAATTTAAAAAAGAATGTAGATGTGCTTACTTTAAGTGCAACACCTATACCTAGAACTTTGCATATGTCTCTTACAGGTGCGAGAGACATATCTGTTATAGAAACACCACCTGAGGAAAGATATCCAATACAAACTTATGTTACAGAGTATAATGATCAGTTAATAAGAGATGCTATATTAAGGGAAAAAAATAGAGGTGGTCAAACTTTCTTTGTATACAACAGAGTAGAAAGTATACAAGAAATGGCTAATTATTTAAGTGATTTAGTACCTGAATGTAAAGTAACTATTATCCATGGGCAGATGACTGAAAGACAATTAGAAAAAGAAATGATAGCATTTATGAATAAAGAGTATGATATTTTATTATGTACAACTATAATAGAGACTGGAATAGATATACAAAATGTGAATACTATGATAGTTTATAATTCAGATAAAATGGGCTTATCACAGCTTTATCAATTAAGAGGTAGAGTTGGAAGATCTAATAAAGTTGCTTATGCGTATTTCGTTTATAAAAAAGATAAAATATTAACAGAGGTAGCTGAAAAAAGATTAAAGGCTTTAAAAGATTTTACAGAATTAGGTTCTGGTTTTAAAATTGCAATGAGAGACCTGGAAATAAGGGGAGCGGGAAATATGATGGGTTCTTCTCAACATGGTCATATGGCAACTATAGGATATGATTTATATTGTAGAATGCTTGAAGATACAATAAAACTTATAAAAGGTGATATTGAAGAAGAACCTATTGAAACAACTATAGATTTAAAAGTAGATGCATACATTCCTAGTTCTTATATTAATGACGAAATTCAAAAAATTGAAGTTTATAAAAAGATTGCGGCAATAGAAAATATTGAAGAATATATAGACATAAAAGAAGAGCTAGAGGATAGATATTCGCAAATTCCACAACCGGTTTCTAATCTTATGGATATTGCATATATCAAAGCCAGTGCTAAACATATTGGAGTAGAAGAAATAAAAGAAAAAGGAAATGAAGTATTATTCCAGTTAAAAAATAGAGATAAGATTAAAAATGATTTATTTAAATTTATGTTAGAGAAGTATAAAAGTAATATACTAATAAAATTTGGAGAAAAACCAGTTTTTGCGTATAGACTTAAAGAAATTAAAAGAGAAGAAATACTTTCAATATTAAAAGAATTGATAGATTGTATTGGTAAATTAAAGAAATAAATTGAATTTTTTTGTTTAAATTGCTATACTAAATTTGTTTATGATTATAGGAAAATACTTAAATAAAGAAAAAAGAGAGGGAAAAAAATTGAAGAATATAAAGAAGTTAGTTGGAGTAGCTATCGTGGCTATGACTACATTTTCTTTAGCGGGATGTAATATGATAGAGAAAACTCCAGAAGCTATAAAGAATACTGTAGTTGCTAAAATTGATAAACAAAACATAACATTAGGTCAAGTTGATGAGAAATTAGGACCTGCTATGGAACAAATAAAGAAAAAATATGGTGAAGATTATAAGAAAAACAGTGAAGCTGTAGAACAATTATTTAACGTTAGAAAACAAACATTAGAAAATATGGTAATGGAAAAAGTGTTTGTAGAGGAAGCTAATAAATTAAAATTAACTCCACCAGAAGAAGAGTTAAATAAAGAAATAGATACCACTATAGAAGGATATAAAAAACAATTTGGAGATAAATACGAGGAAGTTTTAAAAGCTCAAGGTCTTAATAACGATACTATAAAAGATTTCGTTAAAGATCAGATACTAATAAGAAAAGCTTCAGAATATGCAACTAAAGATGTAAAAGTTACTGATGCAGATGCAGAAAAATATTACAATGAGCATAAAGATCAATTTACTAAAAAGCCAGGTGCTGAATTGTCACATATATTAGTTAAAAATGAAGATGAATCTAAGAAAATAAAGCAAGAATTAGACAACGGGGCTAGTTTTGCAGATGAAGCTAAGAAGTATGGAACTGATGGAACGAAAGACAACGGTGGTAAGTTAGGTTTTGTTGAGTATGATACTACTCAAATGGATAAGGATTTTATGGCTGCAGCAAAACAACTAAAAGATGGTGAAATATCAGGTCCAGTAAAAACTCAATTTGGATATCATATAATAAAAGCAGAAAAGGTACAAAAAGATTCTAAGATTCAATCATTTGCTGATGTTAAAGAACAAATAATTCAAACTTTAACACAACAAGAAAAGCAAAAAGCTTTTATGAATACTTATGATAAATGGAAAAAAGAATTAGGCGTAAAATTATACGAAGACAAATTAAAAGAAGTTTATTAATAGTTAAAAAAGGTTTAGGGAATTTATTCTCTAAGCCACTTTTTTTTTGTTAACTTTGGATTAAATATAATTTAGTGATAAAAATAACCATACTGTGTATAAAATTTCTATTCTGAAAAATACTATTAACAAAAGATCAAAAATTTAATTTTATAAAATTAAATTTAAGGAGGATTAGAAAATGAAAGCTACAGGCATAGTTAGACGTATTGATGATTTGGGTAGAGTTGTTATTCCAAAAGAAATTAGAAGAACTTTAAGAATTAGAGAGGGAGATCCTTTAGAAATATTTACAGACAGAGAAGGTGGAGTTATATTAAAAAAATATTCTCCTATTGGTGAGTTAACTGATTTTTCAAAGGATTATGCTGAGTCATTACAACAAGCAATAGGGCATATTATATTAGTTTCAGATAAAGATGCTTTTATTTCTGTAAGTGGAACACAAAAAAAAGATTTTATGGAGAAGAAAGTTTCTGAAGAACTAGAAAAAGTAATGGATGATAGAAAAACTGTTTTATTAGGAGCAGAGGATAAGAAAGTAATTCCATTATACAATGAAGATTTAAGTGAAGAAAAATACTCAAGTCAAGTTATTGCACCAATAATAGCTGAAGGAGATGCAATAGGTACTGTAATAATATTAACAAAACAAGAAGGTGAAAAACTAGGAGAAATAGAATTAAAACTTGCAGAAACAGCTGCAGCGTTTTTAGGTAAACAAATGGAACAATAATTTAAATTTGTTAGATAATAAATACATAATTAGTAATAATACCTCTAAATCATAAATAAGAATTAAAGTGAACTTAAAATGATTTGGAGGTGTATTTTTGTGAAAAAGCAATCTCTAATAAAAGGAAGTTTAATATTAGGAGTTGCAGGAATAATATCAAAAGTATTAGGGATATTTTTTAGGTGGCCAGTAATAATGTTACTTAAGGATGAAGGAGTAGGTTATTATCAATTACCATTTCCTTTTTATATGATTTTTATATCATTTATTGGAGGTGTACCAATTGCTGTTTCAAAGTTAGTTTCAGAAGCTAAATCTCAAGGTAGAGATGATGAAGCATTTGAAATAATTAGACAAGCTATGAAGTTTACTATGGTTATGGCATTTGGAACTACTACAGTCTTACTTTTAGGTTCTAATTATATAATAAAAATGTTTAATTGGGATTCTAATGTATATTTTTCCTTTATAGCTATGGCATTAACACCTATAATGGTTGGCGCGGTGACAACTTATAGAGGATTTTTTCAAGGATTACAAAATATGAATCCAACAGCTATATCTCAAATTATAGAGCAAGTGGGAAGAGTAGTTTTTGGAGTGCTATTAGCATATATTCTACTACCTTATGGTTTAGCTTATGGAGCAGCAGGTGCTGCTTTAGGAGCTGGTATAGGTGGACTTTGTGGAGGGTTTTATCTTTATGTAAAATATAAAAAAATTGTACCTAAGATTAAAATCAAAAGTAGTGTTAGCAAAGAAATTATGATTAAAATGTTTTGTATAGCAATTCCTATAGGGATAAGTATGTTGGTAACAGGGCTTATGGGACTTGCAGATTCCTTGTTAATTCCTAAGATGTTAGCAGAGGCAGGTTGTAATAGTAAAGAGGCTACAATTGTTTTTGCACAATTTTCTGGTAAAGCTAATGTTTTAGTTAATTTACCAATGTCATTATCTGTAGCATTGAGTTCATCATTAATACCGATAATATCAGAGCACTTTTCATTAAATCAGTATTCGCAATTAAGAAATAAAGCATCTATGGCAATGAAGTTTTCTTTCGTAATAGCTTTTCCTTCTTTTTTAGGTTTGTTTTTTTTAGCACAACCTATATTAGAACTCGTATTTCCCGGACAAGCACAAGGTTATGAAATTTTAAAATATTTATCCATATCAATTCCTTTTATAATAATGTGTCAAACTGTAATTTCTGTTTTGCAAGCATGCAATAAATTTAAAGAACCTGTAATTTTTTTAATGATAGGAGTAGTTATTAAAGTTTTATCAAATATATACCTAATTCCAATTGATGGACTTGGAATTAACGGAGCTATAATTGGTTCAATATTAGGATATCTAATACCGGCCATTATGAGTACTATTTATATGGAATACGTATTAAGGAAAGAATTTAAGCAACAAGGAATAAAATATTTTGATGTTATGATTAAACCATTAATGGCATCCATAATTATGATAATAGGGGTTATGATATCTTATATTTATTTACTTGGAACTAATAATAGCATGAAATTAGCTTCCTTGATTTCTATTTCTTTGGGCATTATTATATATGTATTACTTATAGTAATTTTAGGCGTATTTAAGTATGATTATATAAAGGATAAATTTGTAAAAAGGTAGATAAAGGAGAGAAAATTAATGATAAAGATAGTAGGATTAGGACCTGGCGCTTCAGAGGCATTAACACTAGGTACTATGAAGGTTCTTAAGAATACCAAAAATGTATTTTTAAGAACAGAAAAGCATCCAACTGTAGAATTTATAAAAGAAGAAGGTATAAAATTTAATAGTTATGATTTCGCATACGAAGAAAGCAAAAGTTTTGATGATGTATATAAAACTATAGCTGAAGATTTAGTTAACAAAGAAAAAAACTTTGGTGAAATAGTTTATGCAGTTCCAGGACATCCTCTAGTTGCAGAAAAGTCTGTACTAAATTTAATTGCATTATGTGAAAAACAAAATACACAATATGAAATATTACCAGCAGTAAGTTTTGTTGATGCTATGATGGAAAGTTTAAAAATTGATCCAATTGAAGGGTTAAAAATAATAGATGCTTTTGATATGGATAATCAAATTTTAGATAAAAGAATAGGAACGATAATTACTCAAGTATACAATCCTTTTATAGCATCTGAGGTTAAGTTAAAATTACTAGATTATTATAAAGATGAAACTGATATTTACTTTGTAAGAGCTGCTGGTATAAAAAATATTGAGAGTATAAGAAAAATTAAGCTATATGAATTAGATTGGCAAGAAGATATAGATTACTTGACATCTGTTTATATACCTAGGGATTTAAGCAATAAAAAAGATTTTTATGATTTGATCCAAATAATAGATAAATTAAGAGATGAAGATGGTTGTCCTTGGGATAGAGAGCAGACTCATGAAAGTTTAAGAAAGGCTATGATTGAAGAGGCTTATGAGGTCGTAGCTGCTATAAACAATGAAGATGATGAAAATTTAATAGAAGAACTTGGAGATGTTTTACTACAAGTAGTATTCCATAGTGCAATAGGAAAAGAAGATGGCTTCTTTAATGTTAACGATGTTATAGAAGGTGTATGTAACAAAATGATAGAAAGACATCCTCATGTGTTTAATAATAAAAATTTAGAAACATCTGAAGAAGTTTTAAAGCAATGGGATGAAATAAAAAGAAGTAAAAGTGGATTTAAGCTTTTAAGTGAGGAAATGGAGAAAATAGCAAAAGAAATGCCATCTATTATAGCGGCTGAAAAAATTCAAAATAAAGCTAAAAAAGTAGGCTTTGATTGGGATAAGATAGAGGATGCTATAAGTAAAGTAGAAGAAGAATTATTTGAGGTAAAAGAGGTATATAATGGAGAAAACAAGGACAGAATAGAAGAGGAAATGGGTGATTTATTATTTTCTTGTGTAAATGTAGCTAGATTTTTAGATATAGATTGCGAAATTGCACTTAAAAAAACAGCTAATAAATTTGTAAAAAGATTTAAGTATATAGAAGAAACTGCAAATAAAGAAAAGAAAAATTTAAAAGAAATGACTTTAGAAGAGATGGATTCCTTATGGAATAAAGCAAAAAGCATAGAAAAATAAAGGGTTTAAGAAGGATTTCATTATCTTATGAAGAATATATAAACATAAAAGTTATTAGTTATATATCTTTAAAAGTACATATTTTTATGGACTATACAAAAAGTAGGATATATAATATGATAATGTAAGTTATAGTATCAATGGATAAAGTTGATTTACTATCTATAATTAGGATTATATGCTGAATTTAAGGAGGAAGTAATCGTGAATAAAGCAGAATTAATTACAAGCATGGCTGAAAAGAGCAAGTTAACAAAGAAGGATGCAGAATTAGCATTAAAAGCATTTGTTGAGAGTGTTGAAGAGGCTCTAGAAAATGGTGAGAAAGTTCAATTAGTTGGATTTGGAACTTTCGAAACAAGAGAAAGAGCTGCAAGAGAAGGAAGAAACCCAAGAACTAAAGAGGTTATTCAAATTGCTGCATCAAAAGTTCCAGTATTTAAGGCTGGTAAGGAATTCAAAGAAAAAGTAAATAAATAATATTTATTTTTTAAAACCCGAGATTTACTCGGGTTTTTTTCAAAATAAAAGCAATTAAGAGGTGAGTATTATGAGATTAGATAAATATTTAAAAGTTTCAAGAATAATAAAAAGAAGAACTGTGGCTAAAGAAGCTTGTGAAAATGGAAGAGTAACTATAAATTCTAAAGTAGCAAAACCTTCTACTGATGTTAAAGAAGAAGATATAATAGAAATATCATTTGCAACTAAAAAGATAAAAGCTAAAATAATTAACATAACAGAACATGTAAAAAAAGAAGCAGCTAAAGATATGTATGAGATATTAGAAGGCGAAGAGGATAAAGAATAAAATTTGAAGAGTTAATAAAATTATTTTCTTAATAATAATTTTATTAACTCTTTTTAAATATAAACTCTCATATTTAAACACTGAATATATAAAAAAACTGTTTCATATATTTAAGATAGATAATATGTGGAGGTTTTTTTATGGAAGGCAGAAAGGATGTAAAATCAGAAAATAAAAAAAGTAATTTATCCTTGGAAAATAGAAAAAAACTAGCTCTTACAGGAGTTGTAGAAGTAATAAGTTTTGATGAGGAAAGAATTTTATTAAATACAGTTCTTGGTATGCTCTCTGTTAAAGGGAGTGAACTTAAAATGAGCAAACTTGATGTTCAAAATGGAGATGTTTCGATAGTTGGAAACATAGACTCTATGATTTATTCGGGAATGAAAATAAAAAAAGAGAAACATAGTTTATTTAAAAAGTTATTCAGATAAGGGAGAAAAAATATGTTATTACCTATTTTTTTGCAATTTAAAATTGTTTTTTTTGCGATTTTAGCGGGAATTTTAACTGGAATTTTATTTGATTTTTACAGAGTTATTAGGGGATATGGAGTAATTAAAATTGTTAAGATTATAGAAGATATTCTATTTTGGATACTATGTTCATTAGTAGTATTTACATTTCTGTTGTATACTAATTATGCTTTCTTGGGTATTTATGTATATTTGTTTATAGGTATTGGAGCAATGCTATATTTAAATGTGTTTAGCCATAAGATATTTAAAATAGAAAAAAATATAGGGCGTAGTTTTTTTAAAGGAATCAGAATAGTAGGAAAGAATATATCTTACGGGGCTAGATTAATATTTAATAATAAGGAAAATAATAAATAATAAATAAAAAAATCACTTGAACAAAGATAGTTAAAAGTTTAAAATGAAATAAATGAATAATTTTGGTAGACAAAAAGGGGTTTATTTTATGAAAAAAAAATTAACCTTTACTAATATAATATTAATCTTGTTAATATCTATCTTTTGTATAAGTTTTATAAGACAAGAGCTTGCAATAAATAGGATAGACAAACAAATAGTTGAAAAGCAAAAAGAGCTTGAAAAGTTAAAAGAAACTAACGATAAATTAAAAAATGAAGCTGAAATGACTTCTAGTGACGAGTATATTGAAAAACAAGCAAGAGAAAGATTAGGAATGATTAAACCAGGAGAAAAAGTAGTCATAGAAGAAAAGAGCGATGATAAGTAGGCATATAAGCTCTATAAAAAGGTTATTATTAAAATAACATATATTTTTAATATTTTAAGGAGGAA
>X256_Zander__coassemble_152_pt1 | contig 13178 bp, 14 predicted proteins | sample X256_Zander__metabat2_high_PE_003 | metagenome-assembled genome bin X256_Zander | reverse complement strand
TCTTCCATATTATAAAGTCCAGCTTCTTTAATTCCTGACATATATTCTGAAGCTTTTAAAGCACCTAATGCAAATACATCTCTTGAAATAGCTTTGTGACAAAGTTCTATAACTTCACCGTCACCAGCATAAATAATATCGTGGTCACCTACAATGTTGCCACCTCTTATTGCATGAATTCCTATTTCATTTTTTTCTCTTTTTTTAATTCCCTCACGACCGTACTCAAAGTGAGTTTCATCTGAAAGAGAATTTTTAATTGAGTTTGCTAAAAGTAGAGCAGTTCCACTTGGAGAATCTACTTTTTGGTTATGATGTTTTTCAACTATTTCTATATCAAAGTTTTCATATAAAATAGGAGAAATTTTTCTAGCAATCATGCTTAAAAGGTTTATTCCAAGGCTCATATTAGCTGAACGGAATATTGGAAGCTTCTTACTAGTTTCTTCTATAAGTTTTAAATCTTCCTCAGTATAACCTGTTGTACATAAAACCAAAGGCTTATTTGTTTTTTCTGATAAAGCTATTAATCCTTTTAATGTTTCAGCTCTTGAAAAATCTAATATAACATCAAAATCAATGTTGCATTTTTCAGGAGATTCAAAAATAGGATATGAAAAACTTGTATCAGTATTTCTATCAATACCACCAACTATTTCAGTATTTTTTGATTTTAAAGCTAAATTAGATATAACTGTGCCCATTTTTCCAGAACATCCACTTAATAATATTTTAATCATAAGTATTTCCTCCTATTTAATTAAATAATGTTTTTTTAAGTTTTCCTTTAAAGTATTTAATGTATCATGTGCCATATCGCATAGAGGTAATCTTAAAGGACCAACCTCTTTACCCATTAAGTTTAAAGCAGTTTTAACTGGTATTGGATTTGTTTCTATAAATAATGAATTAGTTAAATCTAAAGTATAAAGTTGAATTTTTAATGCTTCATTAACTTTTCCATTAAGATATAATTCACACATATCATGAGTTTCTTTTGGCATAACATTAGCTAAAACTGATATTACTCCAATTCCACCAAGAGAAAGTATAGGAATTATTTGGTCATCATTTCCTGAATATATATCTAAACTATCTCCACATAATGCTTTTATAGCTGCTATTTGGCTTATATCGCCACTAGCTTCTTTAACAGCTACTACGTTTTTAAGTTTTGAAAGCTCTAGTAATTTAGATGGAGTTAAGTTCATTCCAGTTCTTCCAGGTACATTGTAAAGAATTATTGGAATATTAACTTCTTTATCTATTGCTTCAAAGTGTTTGGTTAAACCTAATTGTGATGTTTTATTATAATATGGAGTTATTACTAAAAGTCCATCAACTCCAATTGATTCTGCCCATTTACTCATAGCTATTGAACTTACTGTATTGTTTGAGCCTGTTCCAGCTATTACTGGTATTCTTTTGTTTACAGTTTTAACGGTAAACTCTATAGTGTCTTTTCTTTCTTTTTCTGTCATTGTAGAAGCTTCACCAGTTGTTCCACAAACTATAATAGCATCAGTTTTGTTTTCTATATGCCATTCTATTAATTCATGAAGTTTATCAAAGTCTACTCCAGTTTCATTAAATGGAGTTACAAGAGCAACCCCTGATCCTTTAAAAATTGACATACAAATTCCTCCTAAAATTTTATTATTTAATTAAAAGTTCTGCTATTTGAATTGCATTTAAAGCAGCACCTTTTCTAATGTTGTCTGCAACAACCCAAAGATTTAGTCCGTTATCTAAAGAAAAATCACGTCTAACTCTTCCAACAAATACTTCATCTTTACCATCACAAGCAAGTGGAGTTGGGTATTTTAAGTTTTTAACGTCATCATATAATACTATGCCATTAGCTTTTTCAAATAGATTAAAAATATCGTCTATTTCAAATTTATTTTTTAATTCTACATTTATGCTTTCACTGTGAGAATTTAATACAGGAACTCTTACAGTTGTAGCTGTAACTCTTATTTTATCATCATGGAATATTTTTTTAGTTTCCTCTATCATTTTAGTTTCTTCTTTAGTATAACCATTGTCCATAAACACATCAATTTGAGGAAGCATATTTCCTGCTATTGGGTAAGGAAATTTTTTTGGTTCTTGTCCTTTTATTCCATCTTGAAGGTCAAGTATTCCTTGAAGTCCTGCACCAGAAACAGCTTGATAAGTTGAATAAACTATTCTTTCAATTCCGTAAGTTTCATATAAAGGTTTTAGAGCAACTACAGCTTGTATAGTTGAACAGTTTGGGTTTGCAATTATACCTTTATGCCATTTAATATCTTCTGGGTTAACCTCTGGGACTACTAGAGGAACTTCTGGGTTCATTCTCCATGCACTACTATTGTCTATTACAACTGCACCTATTTTTGAAAATTTAGGAGCAAATTCTAAGCTTATATCTCCGCCTGCTGAAAATAAAGCAAAATCTATTTTTTTATTATTTATATTATCTTCACATAATTCTTCAACTGTGAATTCATTTCCTTTAAAAGTCATTTTCTTGTTTGCAGATCTTTTTGATGCAAATAAATATAATTCTTTAATAGGAAAATTTCTTTCCGCTAATATTTCAATAAATTTTCTCCCAACGTTTCCTGTTGCACCAACAATTGCTACGTTATACATATAAATCCCTCCCTAGGATAATTTTGAGTTTAAAACATATTGTAATAAAATTATACAACATATTTTAAAAACTTCATAAGATTATTTGAGTTTAATTATCATATTCTTACATTCATTATAAAAGAATATTTTATCTTTTAATAGGGAAATATAAGAAAAATTGATTATTAACAAAGGGGAAAAAATTATGAGTAAGACACCATTAAAAAAAATAATAAAATCAAAATTAAAATCAAATAAAGAATTAACATCAGCTGAAAAATTAAGAGAAAAAATAAAATATGAAATAGCAGATGAACTTGGACTTAAAGATAAAGTGGATGAAATGGGCTGGGGCTCATTAACTGCAGAGGAAACAGGAAGAATAGGTGGAATAATGACAAAAAGAAAAAAAGATTTAAAAATACCAACTAATGATGTTATTTTAGGAAGAAAGAAAGTTGACTAAATTAAGATTTGTTTATAATATAGTTATTGAATTTTATAAATAAGTACAAACTTAATAGATTTAAGTTTGGGGGGATAGGTAAATGAGTAGTTATAAAAAGATGGCGAAAGTGTATGATGAATTAATATATGAGGATATAGATTATTCTAAGATTTCAAATAAAATAATGGATTCATTTAATAAACACTCTAAAGGAAATGAGTATTATCTTGATTTAGCTTGTGGAACAGGCAATGTAGCAATTGAATTACAAAATAATTTTAAAAATACATTTTTAGTTGATTTATCTCAAGACATGCTTATAGAAGCTGAAGGAAAGTTTAGGGAAAAAAGAAAAAAGGTTAAAATAGTTTGTCAAGATATGTGCGAGCTAAACCTTAACAGAAAGTTTAACCTAATTACTTGCGTTTTAGACTCAACTAACTATATATTAGAAGAAGAGGATTTGAAAAGTTATTTTGAAAGTGTATATAATCACTTAGAGGATGAGGGGATTTTTGTTTTTGATATAAATTCTTATTATAAATTAAGTGAAGTATTAGGAAATAATATTTACACTTATAATAGTGAAGATGTTTTTTATACTTGGGAAAATATTTTTGAAGATGATATATTAGAAATGAATTTAACTTTCTTTATAAAGGATGGAATTCTTTATGAAAAGTTTGAAGAGGTTCATGAAGAGAGAGCTTATAGAGAAGAGGAAATAGAAAATATATTAAATGAAATAGGATTTGAAATCTTAGAAAAAAATGAAGCTTATTCTGAAAAAGAAGTAGATGAAAATAGTGAAAGAATAGTTTACATAGTTAAAAAGAAAAACTAAAGGAGGAATTTTTTATGGCAGATAAAATAATAAGAGCTACAGCTAAAGATGGAATGATAAGAATAATAGCTGGAGATACAAGAGAGTTAGTTAATGAAGGTGTTACATTACATGAATGTACACCAACAGCAGCTGCAGCACTAGGAAGAATGTTAGTTGCAGGCTCATTAATGAGTGGTACGATGAAATCAGAAAAAGAGACTCTAACTCTTCAAATAAATGGAGGAGGAGAAGCTAAAGGAATTACTGTTACAGCTTATCCAAACAATACTGTTAAAGGTTATATAGGAAATCCATCTGTAGATTTACCTTTAAATGCAAAAGGCAAATTAGATGTTAGTGGTGCTATAGGAAAGAATGGAAGATTAATAGTTATAAAAGATTTAGGACTTAAAGATCCATACGTAGGACAAGTTCCTATATATACTGGCGAAATTGCAGAGGATTTTGCATACTACTTTACAGTTTCGGAGCAAATTCCATCAGCTGTTGCTTTAGGTGTTCTTGTTGACAAGGATTACTCAATAAAATCAGCAGGCGGATTTATAGTTCAAATGATGCCGGGTGCTGATGATTTATTAGCAGATTTATTAACTTATAGACTACAAGAAATACCATCAATGACTGAAATGTTATCAGAAGGAAAGAGTATAAAGGAAATAGTTGAATTCATTTTTGAAGGTATGGATTTAAAAATAAATGATGAACTAACTCCAAAATATGAGTGTGATTGTTCAAGAGAAAAAGTTGAAAAGGCGTTAATAAGTATTGGCCTTAAGGATTTACAAGAAATATATGAAGAACATAAGGAAGAAGAGGTTAAATGCCACTTCTGCAATAAAGCATATAAGTTTTCTCATGAAGATATAGGTGAGCTTATTGAAAAGGCAAAGTAAAAATAAGTAAATTAGCTTTATAAATATATCCCCTATGCTATAAATTTAAGTATTTTAGAGTATGGGGGATTTTTATATTTAAATTTAAACAAAAGATAAGGGTGACAAAATGAACATCAAGAAAGATTACAAAAACTTAATTTTAAATTCTTCATCAATTAAATTATTTTATCAACTTTTTTTAATTCTAAGTGTATTAATGCTTTTAGAGATTAATAACTTCATTTTAATGAGTGTTTCTTTAATTTGTTTAGGGGTATTTGTATATAGAATTACCATAAAAGTTATAGGACTAAAAAATAAACATTATTTTGATATAGAAAGTGAAGATTTTAATAGTGATACTATTAAAAGAGGAGAGATATTAAGAGATCTTTTTTCATTAATTATATTTTTCTTTATGGCTTTAGCAATATATGATGAAAATATTTTAAATAAATTCTCCAATAGTTTTATTGGTACTGTTTTATTTTTTACTATATTTTATTTTCTATTTGCAGGAATTTCTATTACTAAAAATAGTAAAGTTTTAAAAGTATTTTCTATATTAGTATCTACAGTTCAAGGATTATTATTTGTAGCTTTTTCAATTACTACAATATTTATTACATTTATTAATTTCATAAGCGGAGAATCTTTGGAATTTTTAGAGGAGTTAAATAGCGAATTTGTAGTTAATGTTTGTTACATAATACAAAGTAATTTAAAAGTATTTATATTTATAGCTTTAATCTCTTTAAGCTTATTATTAATACTTATAATATTAACACCACCATCTCAGTTAAGTGATTTAGGAATGTCTTTTAAAGTAATAAACATAATAATGGTTTTATTAAGTGTTAGTATATTTTTTGCAGTTAACTTAAACTGGGCTAGTATTAAAGAGTTTGTAAGTAAAGCACATCAAAGTGGATTAACAGATAAAGCTTTTAAAACTTACTTAGGTAGTTTTACTAAAAAGAATATACTTAATACGGGGTATCTTTTAATATTACCTTATTCTTTAGGAATACTTATTTCAAATTTCACAATTGAAAACTTAAAAAATGTATATACTAAAAAATCAAAAGCTATCTTATTGAAGATACTAAAGCTTAAATCTGAAAAAGCTTCAAAAGATAAAATATCAAAGCTAAAATTGAAATATTTATATTATGGTGGAGACAAATTCTTATTAAATTATATGGATATAGGACTTCATAAGAAAGAATCATAAAGTAATTTTAAGATTTATATGAAAAGTTTCTATGAGTAGATATATATTTTATTCGTAGAAACTTTTATTTTTAAGAGGAGTTGTTTATAATTTTTAATTTTAAACAAGCTCAAATTTGAAGTTCAAGGTAGTTATAAAGTAGCTTGTATAAATTTTTATAAAAATTTATAAAAAATTATTGACAAAATTATTAAAAGTTAATAAAATAATAAATGTAGCAAGCAAAAGCAACTTATATGGCTCAGTAGCTCAGTTGGTTAGAGTGCCGGCCTGTCACGCCGGAGGTCGAGGGTTCGAGTCCCTTCTGAGTCGCCAAACTTGCGGAAGTGACTCAATGGTAGAGTGTCACCTTGCCAAGGTGAAAGTTGCGGGTTCGAATCCCGTCTTCCGCTCCAATATTTATGGCGCTATAGCCAAGTGGTAAGGCAGAGGTCTGCAAAACCTTTATCCCCAGTTCAAATCTGGGTGGCGCCTCCAAATAAAAAAGTTAGTAATTTATTACTAACTTTTTTTGCTTTATTAAAATAAGTTTAAATATGGTATCAACATTTTACATATACTAGCGTACTATATATGAGAGTCCTATAGAACTAAAAGACTTCCTCTATCTATTAGAGGAGAATTACTTAAATAAATAGGTTCTAAATTTTTTTTGCTTAAAAATTTTAAAATCTCATCTTTATAAGGATACTTTTCTAAAGAACCAAAAAATGTAATCTTATTTTTAGGTAAAACACCACAACAGCCACCAATAAAACCATAATTTAATCCAGGTAATAATATATTGCCTGCTGGTATTAAAAGTACATCAAAATTATAAGATATTAATTTATTAAATATGCCTTTATCTGAAGTAATAATAGAATTATTGTTTATTACAGCAGTAGAGCATTTAGTATAACCTTGTTTTACATTTATTAATGTTTTATCTTTATTTTCATTAATAAGGTTTTTTGATGTGTAATTAAGATTGTGTATAAAATACTCTTTTGTTGAAATAGCATTTAAATAAATATTTTTAGGATATTTCTTTTCAAGTTTTTCTTCTGAAAAGGAAAAGCTTAAATTTAAACTTTCCAATTCTTTTATAAAATCCTTATTCATATTAGGGTGAATAATTATCTTTTTTTGAGATGTTATATGTATTTGTATATCCGGATGACCATCAATAGCTTCATAAAGGTTATCACATTTAGGTACCTTTATGACTTCATGCCCTAATTTTTTTAAATTATTAATCTCTTCTTTAGTTGCTCTATAATCAATAAAACATATGCTCATAAAAAACACTCCTAACTTTAATAAATAGTATACGTAAATTTTATAAAAAAAGAAAAAGTTTTTCAATGTCGATAAATCATATTTTATTTATGAATAGACCTTAAATTTTAATACATACTATATTTAGAAAGGAGTGAGCAAAATGCTATTAATGGAGCTTACTTATGAGGAAGAACAAGGATTTATACGGGATATCTATGATATAAAAAATAAATTTAGAGAAAATAACATAATAATTGGAATAGTTGAAAGCATGAAAGAGAAAACTCACTTCATGAAAATATTTTGTGATGATAAAAACTTTAGTGAAAAAGTTAAAAATTCAATGAATTTGTATATAAGCAACGTTTTATATAAAATTATAGTAGATATATTTAGGAAAAAGGAGTTATTTGAATATATAACAGATACCTATTTTTTCTTAAATCATGAGGAAATATTTGAATTAGAAGAAAATATAATAGAAACTTTAAATGGCAAAGCCAAAATAAAAGATGATTTTAGTTTTTCTTGTATGAATATAATTAATTCTATGATAGAAAAGATAAAAGAATGCATAGAAGAGAATGAAGAAATAAATATAGATGGGTTCATAAGATTTAGAAGTAGGGAACTTGCAAAAGATATCGAGGCAGTAGTTGATAAGTCTATAGAAAAATACATGATAGATAGAGAATATAATGAGTTTATAAAGCTTTTAAAATATTTCGTAGAAGTTCAAGATAGTAAAATAGATGAACTAAATTTGATAATAGAACCTAATGGCAAATATCTAATAATGGATGATAAGGGTAAAGATATTTATGAAAAATTTGTAGGGGAGATGTCTGATTGTAAAATAGGTTCTGGAATAAATAGTGAAGATGTTATAATAAGTGGATTAATAACAAGTGTTCCGAAGAAGATAATAGTACATCTTAAAGACAATTGTATAAATAAAGATTTCTTAAATACAATATCAAAAGTTTTTGGTGAAAGGCTTATATACTGTGAAAAATGTAGTATGTGCGAAAAAAATAAAATAAATTAAATTAACAAGAAATGTTGACAATAAACTTTTATGATGATATACTAACAACTGTGTTCAAGCAGAAACAGCCGTTTCTCACCTTTCAACGAAAGTTAGTTAGGTTATTTATTACTAAGAGTTAGAGTAGTGGTAATATAAGGCGGCTTAATAGGTCGCCTTTTTATTATTTATATACATTTAGGTGTTCTAATTTTATTGGAGGTGAACGATATTAGTAAAAATTTTACAATTAATGAAGATATAAAAGTAAAAGAGGTTAGATTACTAGCTAGTAATGGAGAGATGTTAGGTGTAGTTTCTTCTAAAGAAGCTTTAAGACTTGCAGAAGAGGCTGAGCTTGATTTAGTTATGATGTCACCAAACGCTAACCCACCAGTTTGTAAGATAATGGATCTTGGAAAGTTTATATATGAGCAATCTAAGAAAGAAAAAGAAGCAAGAAAAAAGCAAAATGTTATTAATGTAAAAGAAATTAGAGTTAGTCCAACTATTGAAGAACACGATATTGGAATTAAATCAAACAATGCAAGAAAATTTCTTATCGATGGAGACAAGGTTAAGATTACCGTTAGGTTTAGAGGTAGAGAAGCAGATTACTCACACGTAGGAAGAAAAATTCTAGACAACTTCTTAACAAAATTAGAAGATGTATGTGTAATTGAAAGACCAGCTAAGCTTGAGGGTAGAAATATGATCATGATTTTGGCTCCAAAGAAAGCATAACTTGAGAGGAGGATTTTATCATGCCAAAAATGAAGACTCATAGAGGTGCAGCAAAAAGATTCAAGAAAACAGGAACAGGAAAGTTAAAAAGATCTAAAGCTTTCAAAAGCCACATATTAACTAAGAAATCTTCTAAGAGAAAGAGAAATCTTAGAAAAACAACATATGTTTCAACTGCACAAGAAAAAGCAATGAAGAAATTATTACCATATCTATAAGATAGATAACACGAGTAGGAGGTTTGCAAAATGGCAAGAGTTAAAAGAGCTAAAAATGCGCGTAAGAATCACAAGAAAGTCTTAAAACTTGCAAAAGGTTATTACGGAGCTAAGAGTAAGTTATTCAGAACAGCTAACGAATCAGTTCTAAGAGCGTTAAGAAATGCTTACGTAGGAAGAAGATTAAAGAAGAGAGATTACAGAAGACTTTGGATAGCAAGAATAAATGCTGCTACAAGAATGAATGGTCTTTCATATTCAAGATTCATGAATGGAATAAAATTAGCTGGTGTTGATATAAACAGAAAAATGTTATCAGAAATAGCTATAAACGATGCACAAGCATTTGCTGAATTAGTAGAATTAGCTAAGAAGCAAATAAACGCTTAAAAAAATGCGACTATATGTCGCATTTTTTTCTATATATTACATAATTATTTTTAATAGTTTGGTAAAATAATAATATAGAAACTTTTTTTTATGATTTTAAGTAAAATTAAAAATGTAAATAGCTACTAAAATATAATTCTCTCATATAGAGGTGATAAAATGAAAATAAATTTATTAAAAAAAGTTAAACTAAATGCAGTTCAGATTTTAGCTTTGGGTTTTTTTCTAACTATTTTAATTGGGGCAATTTTGTTAAGTTTACCTATTTCATCTCAAAGTGGGCATAGTACAAATTTTGTAGACAGTTTATTTACAGCCACTACTTCTGTTTGTGTAACAGGACTTGTAACAGTAGACACAGGAACTCATTGGAATTATTTTGGTAAAACTATAATAATGATACTTATTGAAGTTGGAGGACTTGGATTTATGTCTTTTGCAACTTTAATATCTATATTAATAGGGAAGAAGATAACCTTAAAGGAAAGACTATTAATGCAAGAAGCATTAAATGCTTTTGATATTCAAGGCATGGTTAGAATGGTTAGGTATGTACTTGTGTTTACTTTTTCAGTACAAATATTAGGAGCGCTTCTTTACTCAACTCAATTCATACCAATGTTTGGATTAGCAAAAGGTATATATTATAGTATATTCCATTCAATTTCTGCTTTTTGCAATGCTGGTATAGACTTATTTGGAGGATTTAGAAGTTTAACAATTTATGCTAGTAATAATGTTATAATACTTACAACATCAGCTCTTATTATAATTGGAGGACTTGGTTTTACTGTATGGGCAGAAGCATATAATTATAAGGGTTTTAAAAAGTTTTCATTGCATTCTAAAATCGTTATAATAATTACAACAATATTAATATTTGGTGGAATGTTTTTATTTTTAGGTGTTGAATTTAACAATCCAAACACTTTTGGTCCTATGAATATTAAGGATAAGTTGTTGAATGCATTCTTTGCATCTGTAAGTCCAAGAACTGCTGGATTTAATTCAGTTCCTACTGATGCTATGACAACAGCTGGAAAACTATTAACTATAATACTTATGTTTATAGGAGGTTCTCCAGGATCAACAGCAGGTGGTATTAAAACAGTTACTATAGGAGTTTTAATCTTAACTTTAGTTGCAATAATTAAAGGTAGAGATGATACTGAGGTATTCCAAAAAAGAATACAAAGAGAAGCTGTTAGAAAATCTATTGCTTTGTTTATGATAGGAATGATACTTGTAATAATAGTTTCAATGATATTATCTGTAACAGAAATTGGAGCTAGTTTCGTAGATATAATTTATGAAGTTACATCAGCATTTGGTACTGTAGGATTAACACTTGGATTGACACAAAAGTTAACAACTATAGGTAAGATAGTAATAATTATTACCATGTATTTAGGCAGAGTTGGTCCTTTAACTGTGGTTTTGGCTTTAACTAATAAGAAAAATAAAATAGGAATTAAATATCCTGAAGAAAGAATTTTAGTTGGATAGGAGTAGGTGAAAAGGTATGGCAAGCAAACAATTTGTTGTAATAGGACTTGGAAGATTTGGAGCCTCTGTTGCAAAAACTCTCTATGGCTTAGGCCATGATGTATTAGCTATTGATATGGATGAGGACGTTGTTCAAGAAATTGCAGATAGTGTAACTCATGCAGTTGAAATGGATGCAACAGATGAAAATGCTTTAAGAACACTTGGAATTAGAAATTTTGATGTAGCTGTTGTAACTATAGGTGAAAATATACAAGCAAGCGTTATGGCAACACTTCTTGTAAAAGAGCTTGGTGTTAAGTACATAATAGCAAAAGGACATAGTGATCTTCATGCAAAAGTACTTAAGAAAATTGGTGCAGATAGAGTTATACTTCCAGAGAAAGATATGGGAGTTAGGGTTGCTCATAACTTAGTTTCATCAAGTATATTAGATTATATAGAGTTATCACCAGATTATAGCATAATAGAAATAAACACTCCAAAAGAGTGGCATGGAAAAAGTCTTACTGAACTTCAATTAAGAAGTAAATATGGAATAAATGTGATGGCAATAAAAAGACATAGCGAAATTAATATTTCGCCAGTAGCTGAAGATAAGGTAGAACCAGATGATATAATAGTTGCAATCGGTTCTGCTGATGAGTTAAGTAAGCTTGAGAATATAATAAGTAGATTGTAATTTAGAGGTGGCTTTTTGAAAAGAATAGAAAGCAAAGAAAATAACTTCTTTAAAAACACAAAAAAGTTAAAAGAAAAAAGAAATAGAAAAAAAGAAAATAAATATATAATTGAAGGTTTTAGATTTGTTGAAGAAGCTATTAAATCTAAAGCTAAGATAAATTCAATTATAATAGCAGAGAACGCTTTAAATAAAGCTCTAGAATATTATGAAGGATTAGAAAACTTTGAGTGCTATGTTTTTTCAGATAACCTATTCACTCAAATATGTTCTACAGAAAATCCACAAGGTATTGCAGCTATAATAAATATGGAAAATGAAAATCTAAAAATAGATGGAGATTTCTTTATATTAGTTGATAGGGTTCAAGACCCAGGCAATATGGGGACTATCATAAGAACCGCACATGCAGCTGGAGCTAATGGTGTAATTTTAACTAAAGGAACTGTAGATGTTTATAATGACAAAACATTAAGAAGTACTATGGGTTCTATTTTTAAAGTTCCAATAATAGAAGATGACAATGGAGATTTTCTAGTAGCTCTTAAAAAAGAAGGTTTTAAATTAGTTGCTAGTTCATTAGAGGGGAAAAACAATTTTTTTGAAGAAGACCTAAAAAGTAAGATAATTATAGCGGTTGGAAATGAAGGAAATGGTATTTCAGAGGATATAGAAAATGAAGCAGATGTTTTAGTGAAAATTCCTATGCCTGGAAATGCAGAATCTTTAAATGTTTCCATAGCAGCTTCTATAATGATTTATGAAAAAATTAGACAAAATATAATTTATTCTATTGAATAAAAGAGGTATTCTTTGTATAATATGACTATAATTTAATATGATTTAAAAAAACTGCGAATGAGAGAGTAGATAGAGAAGCTATATTAACAGGGAGAAAGATCTTAGACTGAAAGTCTTTTATTAAAGCACTATTGAAGTTCACTCAGGAGTTCTAACTGTGAAAAATTTAGTAGTAGTTAGCGGAAAAACCGTTATTTAATATAAGCGAACACTAAGATGTTAATTAGGGTGGCACCGCGGATATAATCCGTCCCTTTGTTGGGACGGTTTTTTTTATGCAAAAAATTATAAATTTTTATTTTTTTACCAATAATTAGATTATAAGTTTCTTTGAAACTTTTTAATAAATATATTTCAATAACTTTGAAAGGAGAAATAACAATGAAAGAACAATTAATTGCTATAAAAGAAAAGGCACTTAATGAAATTAAAGAAGCAAAAGATAGTAGTGCTATAGAAAATATAAGAGTTAAGTTCTTAGGTAAAAAAGGAGAACTTACAGGAATATTAAGAGGTATGGG
>X256_Zander__coassemble_149_pt1 | contig 13295 bp, 9 predicted proteins | sample X256_Zander__metabat2_high_PE_003 | metagenome-assembled genome bin X256_Zander | reverse complement strand
CAATACTTTCAATTGCTATAATAGTTGTTTTGATTTTTTTATTTAAGGATAATTTACTTTATAAAGTATATATAGATAAAGCAAATAGTACCAATGTAGTTTCAGAAAAACTTATAAATTATAACAAAGCTTTAAAATACGAGTATGATGAAAATATAAAAGATTCAATTTATGATGTCGTTAAAAATGAAGCAGATTTTTTAGAACAAGTTAATAAGTTAGATTCATTAAAGCAAGAGGACTTAAATAAATTAGTTTCAAAGATTTATATATATAATATAAAAAAAGCTTTAGATAATGAAGATTATAAATTAGCAGATCGGTACTTAGAAGAAGCTAAAAGTAAAAATTATAAAATTGAAGAAATAAATAATTATAATGAATTAGCAAAATCTATAGATGATAAAAAAAATGAAGAGAAAAAAATAAAAGAAGAAGAAGATAGAGTAAAAGAAGAGGAAAAAAAAGCGGAGAAAAGAAAAGAAGAAGAGATGAAAGAAAATGAGAGATTAAAACAAGAAAAATTAAGTAAGCAAAATGAAGAGTTAAGTTCTATAAATGATAAATTGACTTATAATCACAATTATAATAATTACGATTTTATAGTGTCAGATAGCCATATTAGATATATGACTGAAAAAGAATTAGGCTTTTATGATAAATATACTTTAGGTTTAATTAGAAATGAGATTTATGCAAGACATGGGTATGTTTTTTCTACACAGCCATATAAAAGCTATTTTGAAAATAAATCTTGGTATTATAAAGACTATAACTTTAAAGGAACACCTCTAAATAAATATGAAAAAGCGAATGTTGATTTAATTCTTAGAGAAGAAAAAAGAAGATAATAAAATACTTTTATAACACAAAAAAGATTGTCCGCATATAAGGGCAATCTTTTTATTACAAGGATATAAGTATTTTTAATCAGTTACACAAAATTTTTTATACTATACTTATATAATGAATTTATTAATTTTATCTGTTAAAGTTTCAGATAAAGAGTAAAGATTTTTTACATTACTTTGAAGATTTTCCATTATAGTTATGGTTTCATCTGTATTTAATGTTATTTCTTCGGTAGTGCTTGAGGTCAGATCGATTGATTTTGCTATATCTTCAATAAAGTTTTCGACTATATTTTTACCTTCAACCATAGATTTATTAAAATTATTAGCATTGGTAGTTTCCATATAGACACCTGAAACCCCTTCAAAGATAATTTTAAATATATTTTCAGTTTTTGAGACTACAGTAACATATTGCTTTAAAAGTTCATTAGTATTATTTATTTCATTTACAGAGTTAGCAGATTTATTTTCTATGTTATTTATTATATTTTTTATTACATTTGTAGAGTTAGAACTTTCTTCAGCTAATTTTCTAACTTCTTCAGCAACTACTGCAAAACCTTTTCCATGCTCACCTGCTCTAGCAGCTTCTATGGAAGCATTTAAAGATAATAAGTTAGTTTGCTCTGAAATACCTTGTATGCTAGTTAATATAGTAGAGATTTCTTTTATGCTATTATTTACTTCTAATACGGTATTTTTAAGATTTGAACTATTTACAATTAACATATCTGTTTTATTAGTTAAATCTTTTATAGTTTCTAGACCTTGTTTAGTTGATATTTCATTTTTATGTACTAAATTATCTATATTATTTATTGAAATACTTACATCATTAAGGCTTAAAGAGAATGAATCAACATTTTCCTTTCCTAGTTGAGCTTTGTTATTTTGTTTTGAAGTTTCTTTAGAAATATCTAAAATTGCTTTAGCAACTTCTTGAGAACTTAATTTTGTTTCATTACCTATAGATTCTAATTCTTTAGAGTTAAACAAGATGTTTTCAGAAACCAAAGCAATTTCTTTAAAAGAACTATTAATTTCACAAATCATAGAATTAAAGGAACTTCCTATTTGTGCAAACTCATCTTGTCCTTCAATATTAACCTTTACGGTTAAATCACCATTAGCAGCTCTTTTAAAAGATGAATTTAATTTATTAAGTTTTGATACTATTCTTCTACTAATTATTAATGCTAACAAAATAGAAACAATTATAAATATTATAGTTAGCACAACAGTGAATAATGCTAAGACTTTAGATTTGTCATTAATTGCTTTTTTAGAAATTGATAACATTATAGTCCAATTAGCAGTAGAATTTTTAATAAATCTATTTATAGATTTTCTATTATCAAAAGAACCAACAGAATTGTTATTAGTAGTTAAAGCATTTTTTAATAAATCATCATTTATATCAGTAGAAATAAGTTTAACATTTGGATTATATATGTACTTATTTTCTTTACTTAAAATATAAATCTCTCCTTGATTTTCAACTTTTAACTGATTAATTTTGTTAATTAAATTATTTAATTTTACATCTAATGCTAGAACACCGTAAACTTTATTATCAGATTTTATTACTTTGGATGCAGTAATCATTAATGTATTTTTTTTTCTATCCACATAGGGTTCACTCCAAACAGTTTTGCCATCAGCAGAAATAGCATTTTTATACCATTCTCTATCTGTTGGATTAAAAGTATCCTTAGGAGTTTTATTAAAAATATATTGTTCTTTAGAACCAATCATATTTTTGTTGGGGGTAGCTAAATAACAACAATCGATATTTGGATCTATATTTAAAGCATTCATAGCTTCTCTTATTGAATTAATTTGTTCATTTTCAACTGGATTACTAGAAATAAAAGCATTAGGAGTTTGTCTAGCTTTTTCTAAAAAGCTTGGGTTATAAGTAAATGAGGATAATGTTATTAGACCTTTAGCTTTAGAAAAAGAATCTAATTTATATTCATTATCTACCAAAAACTCATCTATTCCATTATTTAATTGTTTAACTAATACATTCATGGAAGATATGTTTTCTTTAAATAATGTATTTTTAGAATTTATATAAGTTAAAAAACCCAATAAAAGCATTGGTATGGTTATAGTTAATATAAAAACACATATTAATTTAGCACTAAAAGATTTTTTTAGTTTATTCATAGTTATCACCTTTTCGTTAAATAATTTATATTAGGAAAAATTTAAAATACATACAAATATTATAATGATAGTATTATTTTCGAAACTAATAACAAAAAGTTAACATATATGGTAAATAAATAGAAAATAATTTATAAATAGGTTGCTTAAATGTAACTTGTTAATATAATAAAAAAATCATTTAAAAAAAGTTAACAGAAATTTGTTAACTTTTTTCGTTATATTTATACATATTATTTGTTTTATTTACAGTTAAACTATAAAATAGTATAAGAAGTAACTATATTCTATGGAGGTAATCAATATATGAGAAAGAAAAAGTTAGCGTTATTATTAGCTACTACAACAGGAATTGCAACTATGTCTATTCCTAGTCAAAATGTACATGCAGTAGCAAACAAGCACAAAAGTACGACACATAAAGCCTTTGTTCAAGATACTGCTATAAGAACTAATGTAAAAAAAGGTAAAGTAATAAATGTTGATACAAATTTAAGAATTAGAAAAAAAGCAACTACAAATTCAGAAATATTAGGATATTTAACTAATGGACAAGAATTTGATATTATAAATCAAAATGGCGATTGGTATGAAATAAAGCATAATGGACAAAGTGGATATATTTATAAAGAGTATGCTGAAATTTTAAATACATCAAATACAAATGAAAGTAATAAAAACTTCAAAAGTATTACTAAATTTGGATATGTAAGAAATGTAAGTACAAATCTTAATGTAAGAAGTAACCCTATACTATCTTCAGATGTTATAGGAACTTTAAACGAAGGACAAACTATTGAAATAAAAGGTGAAAAAGATAATTGGTACGAAATTAATTATAATGGAAGAAATGCTTATGTAAGCAAATCTTATATAAAAGAAGGACAAGGAAGCAAATCTAAAGCACCACAGGTAGAAAATAAGACAATAAGTAAAAGCTTTTTAGATTTTTCAAAAGGACAAGTAGTTAACGTAAGTAGTAACTTAAGAGTGAGAGCTGGTGCAGGAACTAATCACAATGCAATAGGATATTTAAACAATAATGAAGTTTTTAATATAAAAAATAAAGTTGGGGACTGGTACGAAATAGATTTTAAAGGACATAGTGGATATATACATAAAGACTATGTAAAAAAAGCTTCAAAAGATGTTGTAAATAATCTAGTAAGTAAAGAAAAACACAACGAAAAATCAGAAAATAAAATCGAAAAAATTTCTAATAAAGGTGTTATAAAAAATGTATCTACAAATTTAAGAATAAGGCAAGGTGCAAGTTCAAGTTCAGCTATATTAGGATATTTAGTTAATGGACAAAGTGTTAATATAGAAGGAAAAGCAGGAGATTGGTATCAAATAGAGTGTGATGGTAAAAGTGGTTTTGTAAATAAAAATTATGTTTCATTAAATGGTAAGTTGGATGTACCATCTATAAATCCAAATGCAACTAACACTAATAGTACTGTAAAAGCAGATAAAAAGCATTATGGTCAAGTTTGTAATGTAGCTACAAATTTAAGATTAAGAAATAAACCAAATGCAAATAGCGATATAGTTGCATACTTATTACCTAATACCACTTTTGAAGTGATTGAAATAGCTAATGGTTGGAATAAAATATCTTGTGATGGAAAAGTAGGATATGTTTCAAGTAGTTTTGTTAAAGAAATAGATGAAGCAACCGCTAAAAAGCATGTAAATAATATAAATAGTAGTGAACCTAAACATGAAAATTCATCAATACATCAAAATACAAAACCTAATAATCTAAAACCTGAAAATAACCAGAATTTAAAAGGATATCAAGCTATTTTAAATGCTATGAAATCACAAATTGGAGCACCGTATTTATTTGGCGGTTCTGGACAACCTATAACACAATCTGTTTTAAGCACTTTAAAATCTCAATTTCCTTATAATGCAGGTAGAGGGGATTATAACATAAGCTCAAAATTTATGAATAATAAGTATAGAGCTTTTGATTGTTCAGGTCTTATGCAATGGGGATTCTCACAAGTTGGAATAAATTTAGGTAGAACAACTTGGGAGCAAATTGGAGCAGGTTCAGAGGTTGCTAAAAATAGCGTACAACCAGGAGATTTATTATTTTTCAAAAATATTGAACACGTGGGTATGTATATAGGAAATAATCAGTGGATAGAAGCACCAAGACATGGAGATGTGGTTAAAATTGCATCAGTACCATGGAGTAAAATTGGAAGAGCCAGAAGAGTTTTAAAATAATAATTTTAAATAATAAGTCATTATATTTGATTGAAATTCAAGTATAATGGCTTTATTTTTTTATCAAATTTATTACTTTTAAATATATTTAAGAAGCGAATTTTCTTAAATTTCTATGAAAATTAAGAAAAATGAAATTTTTCTTTTAAATTAAAACTATTTTCAATTAATATAAAGTGAATAAGTTATAGTATATTTTTAACAAATAAATAAATTTATTTTGATTTAATTTATAAACAAGCAAATTTAAGTGATATATAGAGGATTTTAAAGTAAAATGTTGAATTATTTAATTACAGAGCAAAATTTATTTAAATATACATAAATATTAAATATTTTTGCATATTTAAAAATTAAGATTAAATAAAAATATGAAAGTTTTTATTTATGTTAAAAATGAGGTGATATTGATGATTGCAAAATTTATAAATAGTGGATTATATAAGTACATAAATTTATAGTTTACGGAAATATAAATTAAAAATAGGTTTATAAATCTTTAAAAATGAAAAATGAGGTGGCGATTATGGAAAATAGTTCAAAAACAAATTTAATTAGGAATTTAACTTTATTTGACGCTTGTGCAATTGTTGTAGGAATGGTTATTGGTTCAGGAGTATTTTATAAACCTGCAAGTGTTTTTAAAAGTGCCGGAAGTCCTACTTTAGGAATTTTAGCTTGGGCAATTGGAGGAGTAATAGCTTTAGCTTCTGGTTTAACAGTGGCTGAGATAGCGGCAGCAATTCCTAAGACTGGTGGAATGTTTATTTATCTTAGAGAATTATATGGAGAAAAATATGGTTTTCTTTATGGTTGGGTTCAAATGATGATTTATATACCAGGTTCTATGGCAGCATTAGCTGTTATTTTTATGACTCAATTAACAGAGTTCGTGCCATTAACATACTTACAACAAAAAGTATTGGCTATAGTTTTGATTTTATTAGTTACAGTGATAAATATTTTATCAACAAAGCTTGCAGGAAAGTTTCAAAGTTTAGCAACTATAGCTAAATTACTTCCAATAATAGTAATAATAGGTTTGGGATTTTTTATGGGTAAAGCAAATCCAACAAGTGTAAATTATTCAGCTAATGAAGGGACTATATTAACAGGATTTGCAGCAGCTCTTTTAGGAACTCTATGGGCTTATGATGGTTGGATTGATGTAGGAAATGTAGCTGGAGAAGTTAAAAATCCTAAAAGAAACCTACCATTAGCAATTGGTGGTGGATTGTTTATAATTACATTGGTATATGTATTTTTTAATTTAGCGATAGCAAAAATTCTTCCATTTACAGATATAGTGGGTTCAGAAAAAGTAGCATCAGATACTCTATCTTTGATAATGGGAGGAAGTGCATCTAAGTTTGTAACTATAGGTATAATGATTTCTATAGTAGGTGCATTAAATGGATGTATTATGACAGGAGTTAGAATTCCTTTTGCTATGGCTAAAGAAAATATAATACCTTTTAGTGATTTTTTTGGACAAATAGATAAAAGATTTCAAACACCATTAAATTCATTTTTAATACAAACAATTGTCTCATTAGCATTTGTTATGGTTGGCTCATTTAATTTACTAACAGATTTAATAATGTTTGTTATGTGGATTTTCTTTACTATGGGTACATTTGGAATATTTATATTAAGAACAAAGAGAAAAGATATAAAAAGATCATATAAAGTTCCATTATATCCATTAACACCTATAGTTGGAATAGTAGGAGGATTATATATAGTTATATCTACTCTTATAAATAATTTTTTATTTGCATTAGTAGGCGTTGGAATAACTTTGTTAGGATTACCTATTTATTATTTGACAATGAGTAAAAAATCTAATAAAGTAGTTGCAGATTTAGAAGAATAGGAGAGTGAAAATGAATATTGCTATAATGGTTTGTCATAAAGTTACTTTTGAATGTGCAGGGGCTATATGCTTTAAAGCGTTCAATAATAAAGATAAAGCTTTTCAAATTTATAAGAATAAAGAATATATAAATTTATGTGGATTTTTTCATTGTGGAGGATGTAAAAGCAATTTGAATAACGAAAATTTAGATTATAAAATTAACCAATTAAAAAATATAAATGTAACAAAAGTGCACATGGCAAAATGTATAGAAGTTGAATGCTATAGATATAATGAAATAAAAGAATTTTTAGAAGAAAAAGGTTTTGAAGTAATACAAGGAACACATTAAAAAATAAAGGCAAAAAATAAAGGCTATAAAAGATTTATAATAAAATTTTTTATAGCCTTTGTTTTATACTATTTAAAACAAAAATAGTTTGTCTAGTTTAGATTAGTAACTATATGCAACAGAAAAATATTTTCTGTACTTTTTTAAATATTATTAGTAGTAATTGCTTTTACAGAAATTGTTCTTGCACTTAATTTGACAATTCAAGTTTATAAAAAGCAAATAATATTTTGCTTAGTAATAAAAAGATTATTTTTACAATATTATTAATCAATGAGTAATTATTGGGAGTTTTATTTATGAAAAAAGGATTACCAGATGGAGCATATGGCTTAAAAGATGGGTCAAAATAAATATGTTCCATATGTACCAGCAGGAAAAATAATTCCAGAGTTTACAGCATTATCTGTTGTTGTAGGAATTATTTTATGTGTTGTTTTTGGTGCAGCTAATGCTTACTTAGGATTAAAGGTTGGAATGACTGTTTCGGCATCTATTCCAGCAGCAGTTATATCTATGGCAATAGTTAGAGTTATACTAAAAAGAAAGTCAATTTTAGAAAATAATATGGTGCAAACCATAGCATCTGCAGGAGAATCGTTAGTTGCAGGAGCTATATTTACTCTACCAGCTTTGTTTTTATGGGGAGAAGATCCAAGTATATTTACAATGGCTATTATAACTTTAGTTGGTGGAGCTATAGGTGTTTTATTTATGATACCTATAAGAAGATATTTAATAGTAAAAGAACATGGAAAACTACCATATCCAGAAGGGGCAGCTTGTGCTGAGGTTTTAGTTGCAGGAGAAGAAGGTGGTCTTGGAGCTAAAACAATATTTATGGGTGGTGCTATTGGTGCTATTTATAAGTTAGCAGGAGATGGATTTAAATTATTTCCAACAGAAATAGAAACTACTATACCTAACTTTTCAAATGGAACTGTAGGAATGGATACATTACCAGCGTTACTTGGAGTTGGTTTTATAATAGGGCCTAAAATTTCTGCTTGTATGTTAGTTGGTGCTATATTAGGATGGCTATGTTTTATTCCTATGATTTCATTCTTTGGAAGCAGTGCAACTGAAGCTATATTCCCAGCAACTGATTTAATAAAAAACTTAGGAGCTTGGGATATATGGGGAAATTATTTAAGATATATAGGAGCTGGAGCAGTTGCGACAGGTGGAATAATAAGTTTAATAAAATCTTTACCTATAATAGTTTCTTCATTTAAAGACATAATAAAAGGATTTAAAGTAAAAACAACAGAAACTATTGAAAGAACTAACAAAGACTTAGATGGTAAAGTTATAATTATAATTTTAATAGTAGCAATTATTGTTATAGCAATAACCCCACAAATACCAGTAGGATGGATTGGGGCCATATTAATAACTATATTTGGATTTTTCTTTGTTACAGTATCTTCAAGAGTTGTTGGTCTTGTTGGAAGTTCATCAAATCCCGTTTCAGGTATGACAATTGCTACATTGTTAATAACTACTATAATTTTAAAGCTTACTGGAATGTCAGGAAGAGAAGGAATGATTGCAGCTTTATGCGTAGGTGCGGTAATATGTACTGCAGCATCTATAGCTGGAGATACATCTCAAGATTTAAAAACTGGGTACTTATTAGGTGCAACACCTTGGAAACAACAACTTGGCGAATTTATAGGCGTTGTAGTTGCAGCTGCTGTTGTTGGATTTATAATGATACTTCTAAATAAAGCATATACATTTGGTTCAAAAGAACTTGGTGCACCTCAAGCAACTTTAATGAAGCTAGTTATTGAAGGTATCATGGATGCAAATTTACCATGGAATTTAGTATTTATGGGAATAGCATCATCAGTAATATTTGAATTAATAGGAATACCATCATTACCAGTTGCTATAGGCTTATATCTTCCAATACATTTATCAACACCGATTATGGTTGGTGGACTTATAAAAGGTGGATTAGATAAATTTGTTAAAGATAAAGATAAGAGAGCAAGAGGAAATGAAACTGGAATACTTTATGCTTCTGGACTTATTGCAGGAGAAGGAGTTATGGGAGTAGTTCTTGCAGGTTTTGCAGCAGCTGAAATTAGCTTTGCTTTAAATAGTCCAATAATAGGTCAGTTTGGTTCACTAGTATTATTTATTTTATTATCACTATCCTTAATTTTTATATTAAAGCAAGGTATGAAAAGAATAGATAAAGGGATAAAAGAAGTTTAGAGTTAAACAAATAAGTTTATAATTATAAATATAAGGTGGGAAGTTTTAAAAATAATTTAGGACTTCTCATTTCTTACCTTTTAGTAATTTTTATTTATTTTTTTGTATATATTTTAGAAAGAACATTTAGTTAAGCAAGTAAGTATTTAAATTATAAATAATTAATAGGTATATTATAACAATACTTATATTTTTAAATTAATACCATAATAATTACGTAGTCCAAATGTGCATATAACTTTAAATCTAAAATCTTTTTTAAAACCTATATACTTTAAGGGGTGTGATAATTTTTTTATGACAAAAAAAGATAATATGTTAGAAAGAGTTCCATTAAGAAGTAATAAAATAATCTGGGAAGAGAGGGAGGGCGAAATAACGTTATTTATTCATAGAAATTCTTGGTTTGAAAAGATTATGCACAAAATATTTAAAAAACCAGAAGTGGTGAAAGTTGAGTTAGAAGAGTTTGGAGCAACAGTTTGGAAATTATGTGATGGAAATAAAAATATATATGAAATATCTGAAGACTTAAAAGAAATACATGGAGAAAAAGTAGAACCATTAATACCACGTTTAATAGAATATATAAAAATGCTTAATAATAATAGTTTTATAAAATTTCAATAAATAAATTTTAATATTAAAAAGGATAAGAATTTATGAGTAAATATATTGTATATATTATAATAATAGCTATTATAACAATGGCTTTAATTTATATCGGAATGCAAAAAGAAAAAAGCTTAGATATAAAATTAATAAATAAACTTTATATTAAGTGTTGTAATAAAGTTATGAAAAGTTTCAAAAATAAAGAAACTATGAGTGGTTTAGAAATTAGAGAAGTTATAAAAGATGAAGAGGCATCAATAATATGGAGCAAGAAAAAACTTAAGGTTACTAATAAAATTCAGTTTACTAATTATGTTATAGATGGACTTCTAAATTTAAATAAGATTGAGTTAATTAACGAACAAAAGAGAATATATAGAGCAAAAAAGTAATTAATAAGAAGAATTTTCTTACTAATTACTTTTTTTATTTACATAAACTCTTAAAAGAGAGTATATCTAAAATATAAGGTTATTTTTAATAAAACATAAAAAAATAGTTTAATAAATTAAAGTATTGATTAAAACTTAATAGATATTTAATATATTGTAAAAATATCCAATAAAATACTACTAATTCAATCAAACATATAAGTTGACAAGTTCTTTCATCTTATAATACTATAAAGATGAAAAAGAAAATATTTATCTTTAGGTTTTAACTAAGATTAAAAGGGAAGAATGGTGAAAAACCATCACAGCCACCGCTACTGTAATAAAGGACGAGCCCTTATAATATCACTGTGTTTTCATGGGAAGATTAGGGTGTAGGATGAATTTTAAGTCAGGAGACCTGCCTAGAAGATTAAAAACTTGCTTCGGTGGAAGGCTTAGATTTTATTTGTAGTGTTAATAAATTGCTTTAATGTTATATAGAATAAAATAAGACTGTCTTCTGGGTAGTCTTATTTTTTTATAAAAATTTTAAATATATATTCTAATAATAAAACTATATTTTTAAATCAACATGTGCAATAACTGAATTTAGAATACTGTGGAATTTTAAATGTAGATTTTTTTAGAAGTTATATACATAATAAAAAATGGTTAGGAGAGAGCAAAATGAGAAAGAAATTTTTAGCTGCAGCACTTGCATTAGCTATGGGGTTTACTATGCTTGCATGTGGAAATTCGAAAACTTCTAATACTGCTAATGCTGATAAGAATAAGGGGGCTAATTCGCATTATCCAGTAACTATTGAAACTTATGATCAAACTGGGAAAGAGATAAAGGAAACTTTTAAAGAAAAGCCAAAAGCTGTTATAACAACTAATCAACCACCAACAGAATTATTACTTACACTTGGATTAGAGGATTGTATGGTTGGAACAGCATTTAAAGATAATGAGATACTACCAAACTTGAAAGAAGCTTATGATAAAATTCCTGTTTTATCAAAAGAATATCCTTCAAAAGAAGTAGTATTAGATAAGCATCCTGATTTTATATTTGGATGGTCTAGTGTTTTTTATGACAAAAATTTAGGTAGTGTTGAAAGTTGGAATGAAAAAGGAGTAAATACATTAATTCAAACTAATTCTGGACCTGTTAAAGACAAAACTTTAGATAATGTTTATAAAGATATATCTAATGTGGGTAAAATATTCGATATTGAAGATAAAGCTAATAAATTAATAGATTCTATGAAAAATACTGTATCAGACATAGAAAAAAAGGTTAAGGAATCTGGAAAAGAAAAACCTAAAGTTCTCATTATAGAGGGTGAGAATAATGAATATTTTGCTTATGGCAAAAATTCATTAGCAGGTAATTTAGTTGAAAAAGCAGGTGGAATAAATATTGTAGATAAAGGTTGTAATGTAAGTAGAGAAGTTATTATAGATAAAAATCCAGATGCTATAATTCTAATTCATTATGATATGCAAAAAAGCGACTTACAAGGAGTTAGTGCATTAAAAGATGATACTGCTTTAAAAAATGTTAATGCTATAAAAAACAATAAAATAATATATACTCCATTAACCGAAACTTATGCAGGTGGTATAAGAAGTATAGATGGAATAAAAAGATTTGCTAAAGGATTTTATCCAGAATTATTTAAATAAAATTGTTTAAAATTTAGAGCAAAATTATATTGATTATTTTATATAATTTGATTTTTAAAATACCTTTAAAGAAATCTTAAAAAATATTTAGCTCTAAATTATATAAAAAGGGTTATGCCTTTAGTTAAACTAGTAAGGATATATAGTAAATATTAAAATAAAGATGTCCAACTATATATTGTATTAGTAAACTATCTAGGTATAACTCTTTTAATTTTATATGAAAGGAATTTTAAAATTGGAAAGTTCATTTAAACTTAAAGATAAATTAGGAAGTAAAAAATCAATATCTTTTATAATGGTTTTGATAATAATATTAATAATATCAAGTATAGCATCAATAGCTTTTGGTGCTGTTAATATAAAGGTTAGTGAAATTGTAAAAATACTTACCCATAATATATTTGGAATTAATTTTTCAAATATGAACGGAGTGGCTAGTGGATCTAGTTATGAAATTGTATGGAATTTAAGATTTCCTAGAATTTTATTAGCATTAGCAGTTGGAGGAGGGCTTTCTATTGTTGGTGTTGTGATGCAAGCCATGGTGCAAAATCCGATGGCAGATCCATATATATTAGGGATTTCATCTGGTGCATCTTTAGGTGCAACAATTTCTATTATGCTAGGTGTTGGAATCTATTTAGGAAATAATGCAGTAGGAATATGTGGCTTTATAGGCGCATTAGTTTGTTCATTTTTTGTTTATCTACTTTCGTCTATAGGAGGTAGAGTTTCTTCGGTTAAATTAGTCTTATCAGGACTTATAATAGGTTCAATATGTTCATCATTTACTAGTTTTATAATTTATATGAGTGATAATATTGAGGGAATGAGAACCTTACAATTTTGGCTTATGGGTAACTAAACTGTTACAATAAATTTAAACAAACCTATACAAATGTGTATAG
>X256_Zander__coassemble_142_pt1 | contig 13551 bp, 14 predicted proteins | sample X256_Zander__metabat2_high_PE_003 | metagenome-assembled genome bin X256_Zander | reverse complement strand
CCCTACACACGCGTTCCAGGCGTGCTCCTTAAACCAACTCGAACATCTCTCCATAAATCATAAGTAATATATTTAGTTTTCATATTACTTTTTTATGATAACATATAGCTTTTAACAATGCAATATCTATATTTTTGCTATTTAGTATAATTTTTTTTATCTATTTCATTATCTTTAATAATCATATCATCGATAACTATATATGGCACAATCAGTGATTTTTCCTTTGATTTAATAATTTTTTTATTTATAATTCCATTAACTTTAACCTGCTGTCCTTGTTTAAATTTATCTCCTTTATAGTAACATCTTATTCCTAACATCTGAGAATCAGCCAAGCAACAACTCATTATTGTTTTAGCTATTACGACTTCATTATTATTGCTAAAAAATACTGAACCTTCAATATAAATTTTCCTACCTATATACTCATCTAAATTTTCTTCTATTTCACTTAAATAACAATAGAAATTATCTTTATTTAGTATAATTTCACCTTCATTAATTTTATGCTCATGCTGTCCATCATTAATTGCTATATCTTTTGTAGAAAACTTTATATTTTTTAAACTTGCTACACTAAATATATTTTGATTATTAGTTGTAACTATTATTATTGTTATAGCTAATACGAATATTATATATTCTAATTTAATTCCACCTCTATAATTTATAGTAAAAACTTTTTTTAAATTAATAATACCTAAAACTAAAAATATAACTCCTGCAAATATTAAATACTTGTTCATTCTAGGATGAACCAAATTGTTCATATGAGAAGTTTTTATAGATACCATAATAAAAAAAGATAATGTTATTAAAATTAAACTTGCTAAAAATTCATTTATATTAAATCTTCTCATAAAACTTTAATCACCTACCCCTAGAAAATTATTAATGAGCAAAATATAAAACATAATGCAGTAATTACAAATATAAGTTTAACTATAAAACTTTTTTTGTATCCCCCTAAAAGCATAATTGTGTTCTTTATATCTATCATAGGTCCAAATAATAAAAAGGCTAAAATAGATTGTTCTGAAAATGCCCCCATAAAACTTTTCCCAATAAATGCATCTGCCTCCGAACAAAGAGATAATAAAAATGCTAAAAGCATCATTATAATTATTCCTAACGTTCCATTGCTAGATAGTTGTCCAATAACATTTCTTGGAATAAAAGTTTGAAATAATGCTGCTAAAGTAGCTCCTATCAAAAAAAATTTTCCTACATCAAAAAATTCTTTAGTTCCATGAGCTAATAATGTCTTTAATTTACCTTCTTGATTATAATCATTTGAGCAACAAGCACATCCCCCAAAGCTATAAGACTCATCTTCCTTTAAAACAGATTTTTTTCCTTGTAAAATTTCTATTAATATACCTGTTATTATAGCTATTAGAATTCCCAAACTAGCTCTTAAAATTAGCATTCTAGTGTTATCTTCAAAAGCATAAAGAGTAGATAATAAAACCATAGGATTTACTATTGGTGCTGCTAACATGTAAGTAATAGCTATCCTTAAAGGAACTCCTTTTTTTAATAATCCTCTTGTAATTGGAACTGTAGCACATTCGCATATAGGAAAAAATATACCTAAAAAAACCGCACCTAAAGAAGAAAGCACTATGTTTTTAGGTATTATTTTTTTTATCATATCCTCAGTTAAAAACATCTGAACAAAAGCAGAAACTAAAGAACCTAAAAGAATGAATGGCAATGCTTCTAATACTATACTTGTAAATATCAAAGAAAAACTTTGTACCATTAAAAAGAAATTGTTCACAACCTTATCTTCCCCTTTGATTTATTTTATTAACCCACTTTTATTTAACGTTTGTTTTATATCTAAAGAAGATTCACTTTTTAAAATTTGAGCATTAGTATTTATTTTCTTTATTTTCTTTTCTATTTTTATTAATTGCTCTTTATTTATAAGGCTTTTATTATTAATAATTATTACATTAGCTATGTTTATATTAGGCATTATCATATGTGCCAAATTTTTAATAAACATTTCAAAAGTTTTGGCATCTACTAAAACTACTACTGCTACTATTTTTATATGTTTTTTTAGATTTTTATCTAATAATATATTTATTAAATTTGATGTATTATATATCCCATTATTCTCTATAATAATTTTATTAGGTTCGTAAAACTTAATATTTTTTATAAAAAATTCTTCATTTATATCCTTAACATCAATTTCTTTTATAGATAAAACTTTGTCTTTGTAAAAATTATTATTAATGATTTCTTTCCCTTTTTCACATTGAATTACCATGCTTTTTCTTAAATAATTTTTTTTAGCTATATCTAAATATGATTTTATAAAAGAAGTTTTCCCCGAACCTAAAAATCCAGTTATAATTTCAACTTCTATTTTTTTTAACATAAACTATTTACTTTTCTTATTATCTAAAAATAAATTTTTTATTTTGTCATGTTTTAAATTATTTCCTATAACACAAATTCTTCCTGTATAATCAGTGGATGTTTGAGCTATTCTTATTTCATTTGGCACATAGTCGAATTTTATCCATTTATTATTTTCAACTTGAACTATTCCTTTTGCTCTGATAACAAAGCCTAAATCCTTACTTGAATTAAATTTCTTTAATATTTCTTGAACTTCATTTTTAGTAAAAATTTTTGCTGTTTCTTCTCCCCAATTTTGAAATATATCCTTAACTTCTGATTCTTCTTTATTAATATAGTTTTTAATTAAATGAGTATTATTTAAAGGTTTTTTTAGTAGATCTACTTCCTTTTCTAAATTTTTAATTTTATTTTCTGCAACTTCTAGTATTCTTTTAGCTGAAATTTCTTCCCAAGGTGTTGTTATTATTGAACACTTAGAATTTATTTTCTTAATTGCTTTAAGTATCTGTGAAATTTGACTATCAGAAATTAATTGTGTTCTGCTTAACACAACAGTTTTTGCATTTAAAATTTGATTTGTATAAAACTCTCCAAAATTACTTATATATAACTCAAAATTTAAAACATCAATAACCACTGCTTGAATATTAACTTTTATTTTCATATCTTTTATTTGTTTTAATACTTCAGAAAGCTTAGCTACACCAGATGGCTCTATTAATATTCTTGTTGGTTTATATTCTTTTACTATGTCTTGAATTGCGTTTTTAAAATCTCCCATTATAGTGCAACATATACATCCTGATGTTATTTCCCTGACCTTTACATCATCATTTTTTAAAATTTTACCATCTATTCCAACTTCCCCATATTCATTTTCAATTATTGCAATATTTTCTTTACACAACTCTTCTTCTATGAGCTTTCTTATTAAAGTTGTTTTTCCCGCGCCCAAAAAACCTGATATAATATCAATTTTCATAAAATACCTCCCAAATGTTCACAACATTATTTTTATAAAATTATTTAACTTTAAAAAAATCTGCTAATTACTTTAATGATTATATTCAAAAAAATTATTTTTATTACTTTATGGTTTTTTAAGCATAAAAATAACTCCCAATAACCTAAAGTTACCGAGAGTTATTTATTATAATGAGTTTATAAACTTACTAAAACCTTTAATTCCTTTATCGTCTCTTTTATAAACACCTGCATGCTCTAAGACTTTTTCAAATTTTAGTCCAACTTCTTTGTTTATTATTTCTTCAACATTTTCTGAATTAATATTAGTATACTTAACTATTAGTTCCATGACCCATTGAACATGCTTATTTAATCCTTCATCTTTTTCTAATAAACAAATATCCTTTTGCTTTAATAAATATGGAGTAATTTCCTTTAATTCATGTTTTAATCTTGCAGGTAAAACAGCAAGTCCCATAACTTCTATAAGTCCTATATTTTCTTTCTTTATATGATGTAACTCCTTATGAGGATGGAATATTCCATCCTCATAATTCTCTGATGTTCTATTATTTCTAAGAACAAGATCTATTTCATATAATTCATCTCTTTTTCTTGCAATAGGAGTTATTGTATTATGTTGTGTATCATTTGTATGAGAATTTATCTCTAAAATTTCATCTGAATATTCTCGCCACTTATTTAACACATAATCACTTAAACTTACCAATTCACTTTTATTCTTACCTTGAAGTCGTATTACTGACATTGGCCATTTAACTCTACCAATTTTAACATTCTTAAATCCATCTAATTTATAAGATTCCTCAATTGGTGCTTTAGCCATAGGAAATTCATAATTTCCACCTTGAAAATGGTCATGAGTTAAAATAGAGCCTCCAACTATAGGTAAGTCTGCATTTGATCCTAAGAAATAATGCGGAAATTTTTCAACAAAATCTAATAATCTAACAAAAGTACTCTTAGATATTTTCATAGGATCATGACTTCCCTTAAGAACTATACAGTGTTCATTATAATAAACATAAGGTGAATACTGTAGATACCATTGTTCATTATTTAAATTTAATGGTATTAATCTAAGATTTTGTCTTGCAGGGTGATTTACTCTGCCTTTATATCCCTCATTTTCTTTACACAATAAACATTTAGGATATGCGCTAGAAGGCATATTTTTAGCCATAGCTATTGCTTTTGGATCTTTTTCTGGTTTTGAAAGATTTATAGTAATATCTAAATCTCCATATTCAGTATGAGTTTTCCATTTTAAATCTTTTTGCACTCTTGACCATCTTATATAATTTGATTTTTTACTTAAATCATAAAAATAATCAGTTGCTTTTTTAGGTGACTCCTTGTATAAGTAATCAAACTTATTTATAATTTCTCCCGGCCTTCCAATTAAACATCCCATTATTTTAGTATCAAATAAATCTCTATAAACAACACTATCATTTTCTAAGAGTTCATTTTCATTGGCCCAATATAAAATATTTCCTAGTATTCTATCTAACTCCAAATTTCCATCATTAAGTTTTTCATTATATTCTTCAAAACTATCTAAATTTAAAATTTCTAGTAGTTTATTTTTAGTATAATTAATATCATAATCACTTATAAATCTATTATTAATCGCATATTTCAATAGCTTGTCTATTTCTAAATAGATATTAACCATATTAACCCCACCTATTTAACTATTATTTTTCAAACCCATTTATATGGTTTTTATGAAAATTCCAAGCTGATCCTATAATCTCTTCAACATTATTATATTTAGGTGTCCAACCTAATATAGTTTTAGCTTTTTCACTTGAAGCAACTAAAACAGCTGGGTCTCCTGCTCTTCTTAGAGCAACTTCTGATGGAATTTTATGACCTGTTACTCTCCTTGCCGCATCTATCATTTCTTTGACAGTAAATCCACTTCCATTACCTAAATTGAATACATCACATTCATATCCATCTCTTAATTTATTGAAAGCTAATACATGTGCATTTATTAAATCCTTAACATGAATATAATCTCTTATACATGTACCATCTTTAGTTTCATAATCATCTCCAAATATCATAATCTTTTCTCTTTTGTTTAATGGCACTTGAAGTATTAACGGTATTAAATGAGTTTCTGGACTATGAGATTCTCCTATAACTCCATTTTCATGAGCACCTGCTACATTAAAATATCTAAGAGAAATATATCTTAATCCATAAGCTTTATTTACCCATTTCATCATTTTTTCCATAGCAAGTTTAGTCTCACCATAAGTATTTGTTGGCTCAGTTTTATCAGTTTCTTTTATAGGTACAATATCTGGTTCCCCATAAACTGCAGCAGTTGATGAAAATACTATCTTATCAACCTTATTTTCTACCATTGTTTTTAACAACACTTCTGTTCCATGAACATTATTATTATAATATTTTAATGGCTCTATCATACTTTCACCTACAAGAGAATTTGCCGCAAAATGTATAACACCTTCTATATTATTTTCTTTAAACACCTTATTTAATTCTTCAAAATTTCTTATATCAATATTGTAAAACTTAGCTTTTGGATGGATTGCTTCTTTATGTCCTGTCTCTAGGTTATCTACAACTATAACATCTTCTCCTCTTTCTATTAAATCATATACACAATGTGACCCTATATAACCTGCTCCTCCACAAACTAAAATACTCATTTGTTTTCCTCCTAAATTTAATAATTTACTTTAACTTTCTCGCACCCTCACCTATTTGAGCTACATAAAAAGTTGCTTCGTAACCTATTTTATTTTTATATTTTTTTCCTATATTTTTTATAAAACTATCTATATTATCGTCTTTAACTATACTAACTGTGCATCCACCAAAACCAGCACCAGTCATTCTAGAACCTATAACTCCAGGTTGATCCCATGCTAAATTTACAAGAGTATCTAATTCTATACCTGTAACTTCATAATCATCTCTAAGAGAAATATGTGATTCATTCATTAATCTTCCTAGAGTAGTTATATCATTTTTTTCTAACGCTTCTGCTGCTTTAATAGTTCTTTGATTTTCATAAATAGCATGTTTTGCTCTTTTTTTTCTATCTTTATCATTTATAAGATAATTATATTTTTCAAAATCAACTTCTTTTAATTCTCCTAAAGAAGTTATATTTAACTCTACTTTTAATTCTTCTAAGGCTTTTTCACACTCTGCTCTTCTTTCATTATATTTAGAGTCAGCAAGCCCTCTTCTTTTGTTTGTATTGCCTATAACAATTGAAGCACCTTCTAATTTAACAGGAGCATATTTATATTTTAATGTATTTGTATCTAATAACATAGCACAATTTTCTTTGCCCATTCCAACTGCAAATTGGTCCATTATGCCACAATTTACACCTATAAACTCATTTTCTGCTGTTTTACTTAATTGAACTATCTCCATCATATCTACATTTAAGTTAAATAAATCGTTTAAAATTACTCCTGTTAAAACTTCTATTGATGCTGAAGAGGATAGACCAGCTCCATTAGGAATATCTCCGTAAAATAAAACATCAAATCCAGTACTTATATGATAACCTTTTTCTTCAAAAGCCCAAATAACACCTTTAGGATAATTAGCCCAACTTAAAGATTTATTGTAAGATAAATCTTCTAAATTGAATTCTAATATACCCATTCTTGAAAAATTTTCAGAATACAATTTTACTATTTTATCTTCTCTCTTTTTTACAACTGCATACGTTCCAAATGTTAAGGCACAAGGAAATACATATCCACCATTATAATCTGTATGCTCTCCAATTAAATTTACTCTACCCGGTGAAAAATAAATATTATCTGAATTTTTATTAAAAACTTTTCTAAAATTATCTTTTAATTTACTAAATTCTTGCATGTTTTAACCCCTCCTAATGGCAATATTCCAATTAATGTAATTAAATTTTAAACCTTTATTTTTTTAAATTCAATATATTTTATTTAATTTATGCTAAATTCTGTATTTTTTTACTGATAAAATGTAAATAAAGCACTAGTTTTAAATATTAAAATAAAACTAGTGCTTCTCATATTAATCACTAAATATTTTTCGCCATTTTTATTATTTCATGTCCAAATATTTCATAGTCTTTCAATATAATATAATTTAATTTTTCGTAAAATTTAGAGGTATATCTATCCTTAGCTATTAAAGAACATCTTTTTAAATTATTAGCTAATGCTACATTTTCAGCATAATTTAAAAGGAATTTTGCCACTCCAAGTCCTCTAAATTCTTTAAAAGTTACTAAATTAGCTATATATAAATCTCCTTCTTCACATTCAGAAACCAGTCAAAACTTAACTAAATTTATCAAAAACTTAAACTTATTTAAGATTCCTTTGTTGAATTCTAATATTTTAAAATCTGTTTTTAAATTTAAATATCTGATTTTATTGCTTGAAATCATTATTATTAAACCTGCTAACTTATCTTTAAATTCTACTACTTTTGTAAATTCTAAACTATATCTAGAGTTTTTAGTATCAATAAGCTTTTTTATATTTTTTATAGTTTGCTGTCTGTTTTCGCCACCCCAAATTTCTTGTGGAAAGCTTTCTGTTTCGTATAAGTTTTCAGCCATTTCACTTATATCTTTTTTTTGAGCATCTCTAATGCTCATAGCTTCCATAGTTTTCAAACCTCCCTTTGTTTGAGAAAAGTTTTTTACTATATTCTATGCTAAATATAATCTATAAATATTCATTTTTTTGTTCAAATATATGGAGTATATATACTATTTAAGATATTTTTGAAATGATGAAAAAAACTTAATTATACCTAGTTTTTAGGCTAAAAGTACCTGAAAGCTATTGGCGGAGAGAGCAGGATTTGAACCCGCGGTACTCAAATTATAAGTACTCCTGTTTTCGAGACAAGTTCCTTAAACCACTCGGACACCTCTCCATATAAAAAATAACTACATACTTTTATTATACAAATATTCCCACGATAAAACAATAAAAATAAGACGATTCTTTTTAGAACCGTCATATAAAGGTGTGAAAAAACGCTAGAGATTAATATCTAACTTCTTATACTTACAATATAATGTTAACATTTTTAATTTTTTAGGTACAATACAAATTATAAATAAACAATTCAGAATCTATTAATATACCTAATACTCATCTAAATATTTTGTTTTATGTTTAACTCTATATCTTGTTTTTCTTTATCCATTTCATGAAGCATTAAAGTTCTATATTGATTATTTTTGCTAAAATAATTTTCATCTAAGTACTCTAATGACTCTTTAACTTTTTCATTTCCATATAAGTATCCTATCATAGAACATATACTAGTTTTAAACCAAATTCTACAAAAAGTCTCATCTAAAAGTAGCAATTGACCATCTTGTCTTTTGCCTTTTATTTGTACCTTATCTTCAGAAGACATCATATAATCAAAATGTTTTCTCATATTAACCATAATATTATTACCTAATTCTTTTGAATCATCTGCTATAGTAAGAAAATAATATGACCAGGCAAATAAAACCTTTTCCTCTACATTCATTCCAGCTACTCTATCACCTAAAGTAGATTTGAAATAATTATACATAAATATTGAAATCCTTTTATAATTATCATTAAATTTGCTCTCAAAATGTGTGCTATCATATCCTAATAACATTTCTGTCTTATCCATTCTCAACACCCCCATGTTTAACATAGTTTAAGTATATCATACAAACTGGAATTTTAATACAAATGGGTTTTTGTGCTTATTTTTTTTAATATTCTTCGATTTTTAAAGAAATCACTTAATATATTGCTACACTTTTCATCATAGCACCAATTAATATCTACAAAAAAATTTAAATTGGGATTTTGTAGTATATTAATAACTGACCCTGCACTTCCTGTGGTAGGATCAAAAGTCCCTATGTAAACTTTAGAAATTCTACTTTGCAATATCGCCCCCGCACACATAGGACAAGGTTCTAGTGTTACATATAATTCACATCCATTTAGTCTCCAATTATTTAACTTCTTAGAAGCTTCATCAATCGCTAAAATTTCAGCATGTGCTAAAGGAGAATTTAAACTTTCTCTTAAATTATGTGCTTTAGATATTACTTGTCCCTCTTTAACAATTACAGCCCCAACTGGAACCTCATTTAAATCTTTAGCTAATTTTGCTTCTTCTAATGCTATATTCATATAGTCCAAATTATTATCACCTTCTATAATTAATTTATTTCGCAAAAAAAACTGAGCCTACCAAAAACCCAGTTTAAAATTTAATGGTTAAGTATATATCCTAACCTTTTTAATTCTATTTTTATCTATATCTTCAACTATAAATTTTATGTTTTGATATTCCACTTCTTCTTTTTCTTTTGGCATTCTACCTAATAATCCTATTATAAAACCTCCTATAGAATCAAACTCTTCTGATTCTATATCAACTCCAATTTCATCACTTAAATCATGCAATCTAAAACTACCATCAACTACATATTCATCTTCTTTAATTACTTCAATTTCTTTATCACTTTCATCATCATATTCATCCTCAATTTCTCCAACAATTTCTTCAACAAGATCTTCTATTGTAACTATGCCAACAGTTCCACCATACTCATCTAATACAACTGCAATATGATTTCTAGTCTTTTGCATCTCACCTAAAAGTTCAATTATTTTTTTAAATTCAAAAGTGTAAAAAGGCTCTCTCATATATTTTTTTATATCAAAATTAGTTTTATAATCATCTATAAAGATTAAATCTTTAACATTAAGAACACCTATTATATCATCTATAGTATCATTATAAACTGGAATTCTTGAAAATTGTTCTTGTTTTATAACTTCTAAAACCTCTTCATAATTAGCATCTACGCTTACAGCTATTATATCAACTCTTTGAACCATTACATCCTTTACTTGAAGGTCCCCAAATTCAAAAACATTAAAAATCATTTCTTTTTCTTCTTCTTCAAGTACACCCTCTTCTTCACTAACATCCATCATTGTTTTCAACTCTTCTTGAGTTATAAAAGGTTGATTTTTTGAACTATCCCCACCAAACAACTTTATTATAAAATTAGATATGTGTCCAAATACCCAAACAAAAGGTGTAAAAATTTTAACTATAAAATTTATAGGTTTGATAACCTTAAGTGACACAGCTTCTGTATTTTGCTTTGCTAAAGATTTAGGTGTTATTTCTCCAAATATTAATATTAAAACAGTCATAACACCAGTAGCTATAGCTATTCCTGTTGTTCCACCAACTACCTGTGCTATTAATGAAGATGCCAATGCAGAGGCACCTATATTAACTATATTATTTCCTATTAATATACTTCCTAATAATTTATTAGGGTTATCAGTAAGCTTTTCTAACAATTTCGCCCCTTTTACACCTTCCTCAACTAAGTGACGAGTTCTTATTTTACTTAGTGACATTAAGGCAGTTTCAGATGCTGAAAAGAAACCTGAAAGTACTAATAGTATTGCTAACAATATTAACTGCCACGTAAAGCTGTCCAAAAAACACCACGCTCCTATTTAATAAAATTTTCCATTAGGATTATTATATCATATCTCCTATTATTATATTTATTAATTATCTTTTACTATAACTACTTAATCTTATTTATTTTATAACATTTATATAGTTATAATTCACTTTGAAAATTTTATTATTTTATTAATCTTTTGCTATAATATTGAATTCTATTTTTTAGAGTATTACAATATGAACATAGTTCACTTAGTAAGGAGGTTTTTTATTGCCAAAATTATTACCTAATATAAAAGAGGATTTATTACAAAAAGCAAAATTTATTCTTTATAAAGATGGTTATAACAAATTGAACATAAGAAATTTAGCGAAAGAATGTAATATCGGTATAGGCACATTTTATAATTATTTTTCTAATAAAGATGAGTTAGTAAAAGCAATACTTAAAGAAGATTGGAATTCAGTTATTGAGTTACTTAACCAAATTTTTTATAATAAAGATTTTTCATGTAAAGAAAAACTTAACTATATATTTGATGAAACTAATAAATTTTTATTAAATCATATGAGTACTTTTATGATATTTTTTACAAATAGCAAAAAGTTTCATGATACTAAAAGTATATTTTCCCCTTTAAAGAAAATAATCTTAGATATTTTATTGCTTCATAAAGAGAAAAAAGAAATTTGTCCTATAATATCATGTGAAAAATTATCAAAATTGATACTAACTAATATTATTACAATTTGTAAGGATAACTATATAACTTTTGAAGAATTTTATAGTTGTCTTAATATATAAAGCTAATTATCAAAATCTAATCTTTAGAAAGGAGATTTTTTTCATGAAAAGTAAAACAAGAACTATATTATTGATTATGTTTCTACTTGGAATTTTCATGGGTGCATTAGATACTGGTATAGTCTCTCCAGCTCGTACTGTTATCGCAGATAGTTTTTCAGTCTCTACTAGCAGTAGCATTTGGATAATAACTATTTATACCCTTGCCTATGCTGTATCTATGCCTATTGCAGGAAAATTAGCCGATAAATATGGTAAAAAAGAGATATTCACTATAAGCGTAACTTTGTTTGGTATTGGCTCATTATTCTGTGGATTATCAGATTTCTTTCACTCATATAATATGCTTTTAATATCGAGAGTTATCGAAGCAATTGGTGGCGGTGGAATCATGCCTATAGCAACTGCTTATATAGGAGATAGTTTTCCAATTAAAAAAAGAGGTACTGCCTTAGGTTTAGTTGGGGCTGTTTATGGTATTTCTACAACTTTAGGCCCTTCTGTAGGTTCTGCACTTTTAGGTATTTTTGGTGATAAAAACTGGGGAATATTATTTTTTATAAACATTCCTATATGCTTATTTATAGTAATTACATCAATATTAATTAAACATGAAAACATAAAAACATTTCATAAAAAAATGGACTTATTAGGAAGTATATTTGCAAGTTTAACAATTTTATCATTAATGTACGGTCTAACTAATTTAAAATTCTATGATTTTAAAAATAGTATTAAATCTTTAGATGTATATCCGTATTTAATAGCATTTTTAATTATATTGCCTATTTTTATAATTATAGAAAAAAAAGCAACGGATCCTATTATAAATTTAAAATATTTTACTGATAAAAATATAGCAATAACACTTTTTATAAGCTTTATTGTTGGTGCTGGTATGATGGGAATTATATTTATTCCTCAATTTGGAGCAAATACACTTAAATTACCGGCTGGCTCTGGTGGATATTTAGTTACTATAATGGCTATATTCTCAGGAATTGCTGCCCCTTTAGGTGGAAGGTTAATAGATAAATATTCCCCTAAAATTATGTTATTTGTAGGCTTTTTTCTTTCTATCATAGGATGTCTTGGTTTAGCATATTATTCAAATCATTTTGCTTCTATAGCACCTTTAATGACTGGTTTAATTTTGATGGGAGTTGGAATGGGATTAACAATGGGTACTCCATTAAATTATTTAATGCAATCCTATGTTGATTCAAAAGAAGTAGCTTCAGCTCAATCAACTTTATCACTTATACGCTCAATAGGTGTTACTGTTTCACCTAACATACTTATAAACTTTATTGCTGATGCAGGAAGAACTATTCCTAATAAAATACAAGCTGTTATGCCTCCTATGAAAATACCTGGTATGCCTACTAGTGCTACATCTTCTATGTTAAACAATAATTCAAGTAGCATGGCTAACAGTTTTCAAAATGCAGATGTTACTACAATAGTAACTTCATTAGAGAAATTTTCATCATCAATGATTGATAAAGCATCACCTACAATAAAGCATAGTTTAGAAATTAGTCACCATTTATCACCAAAAATAACTCCTGATATGGTAGTAAATAATTTTAAACATGATTATTTACTTTCAATAGAAAATTCTAAGAATTTAATACAATCAACCTATCAACATGCTTTAAATGTTGGTTTTAAAGAGTTATTTATAGCTTCTGCTATAATTGCCTTTGTTGGTTTATTATGTACTTTACTTCTTTCAAATAAAAAAGCAAAAACAAATCCATAAAGCAAAAAAGCACATCTATCTTGATGTGCTTTTTTGGTATCCCCAGTAGGAATCGAACCTACATTTATCCCTTAGGAGGGGATTGTTCTATCCATTGAACTATGAGGAC
>X256_Zander__coassemble_140_pt1 | contig 13680 bp, 12 predicted proteins | sample X256_Zander__metabat2_high_PE_003 | metagenome-assembled genome bin X256_Zander | reverse complement strand
AATGCATTATCTACAACAGATGCATCATAATTTCCTTTTATACAAAGTATTTTTCTTCTTCTTATAGTAGCTACTACTTCATTTGGATGAGGCCCGTATCCTACTAGGTCACCTAAACAAATAATAGTATCTACATCTTGATTATCAATATCTTCAAGAACTTTCATCAAAGCATAAATATTGCCATGTATATCTGATATAACTGCTATTTTCATAATTATCGCCCCCGTTATTATATTCCTTTTTATTATACATCAAATTTACAGGAAAATATTACAGAAAGTTTAATTTGAAAAAGTTTTACTAAATTGCTTTATATTACCTTGGAGATTATATATAATCTTAATAAGAGGTTATATAAATAATGGAAGGGGAGAGTTTTTATGAAAGAAAATAGAATTAAAAGAGTTATACAAGGCATGGAAAGTGAAGGAATAAAACAAATGATAGTTTCTTCACCAGCTGCTATATTTTATTTAACTGGTAAATGGATTGAAGTGGGAGAAAGAATGATTGCCTTTTACATAAATACAGAAGGTGATAGAAAATTAGTAATTAATGAATTATTTCCTATGAGAGATATTGATGGAATGGAAGTAGTATATTATAATGATACACAAAATCCTATAGATACATTATGCACTATTATTGATAAAAATGAGGTGTTAGCTGTTGATAAAAATTGGTCAGCACATTTCTTAATAAAATTAATGGAACAAAAAGGCGCATCTAATTTCTTAAATGGTTCACCTATTATAGATAGAGTTAGGATGTTAAAGGATACTGAAGAAATAGAATTAATGAAAAAAGCTTCAAAAATTAATGATAAGGTTATGGGAGAAATATTTAAAGAAATCTCAAAAGATAAAACTGAAAAAAGAATGTGTGGAATATTAGCTGACTTATATGAAAAACAGGGAGCACAAGGGTTTTCTTTTGATCCAATAATAGCTTATGGGGCAAATGGAGCAGATCCACATCATAGTTCAGATAATTCTAGCTTAAAAGACGGAGATTCGGTAATAGTAGATATAGGATGTAGAAATGACTTCTACTGCTCAGACATGACAAGGACATTTTTTTATGGAGAACCATCAGAAGAAGCTAAAAAGATTTATGAAATTGTAAAAGAAGCTAATTTAAAAGGAATTGCAGCTGTTAAACCAGGAGCTAAGTTCTGTGATATAGATAAGGCTTGTAGAGATTATATTGAAAGCTTTGGATATGGAAAATACTTTACTCATAGAACAGGTCACTCAATAGGAATAGAAACTCATGACTTTGGAGATGTTAGTTCAGTAAATACAGAAGAACTTAAACCAGGAATGATATTTTCAGTAGAACCAGGTATTTACTTACCAGGAAAAGTTGGAGTTAGGATAGAAGACCTTGTTTTAGTAACAGAAGATGGATGTGAAGTCTTAAATAATTATAGCAAAGATTTAACAATAATAAAATAATATTTAGATTTAAAGTTTATATGCCATAAATATAATTTTATATTTATGGCATATAAACTTTTTGATTAGGTTATCTAAGAGATATAATCGCTAAGTAGAGTATAAATATACATATTGTGCCAATAATTATATTTAAAGCAACGGGTTCTTTATCTATAATTCTTTTTAATGCCTCAATATGATTTGCATATATACCTAATGATGCAAAAACTCCTAAAATATATAATAATCCATACCCCCTAAACACAATTTTAATATTAAAAAAAATAGATAATAGGCAAAATACCCATTATCTATTTAAGTTTTCTCATAAATTTAATAGTGAATTAGAATAATATACCGGCTATAGTAGCAGTCATTAAGTTTGCTAACGTACCACCAATTAACGCTTTAACACCAAATTTAGCTATTAAAGGTTTCTTTTCAGGTGCTAATCCGCCTATACCACCTATTTGAATTGCTATTGAACTTAAGTTTGCGAATCCGCATAAAGCATAAGTCATTACTGCAATTGTTTTTTGTTGTAAAGCACCACTAGCTATTAGTTTTGATAATTCTGAGTAAGCTATAAATTCATTTATAGCAACTTTTTGTCCGAATAATCCACCAGCTGTAAGAACGTCTTGCATTGGAACACCGATTATAAATGCTATAGGAGCAAATAATCTTCCAAGAATCCAGTTCAAGCTAAATTGTGGGAATCCAAACACACCACCAGCTAATCCTAATACATAGTTAATTAATGCTATTAATGCTATGAACGCTAAAAGCATTGCACCAACGTTTAATGCTAAGCCTAAACCTTCACTAGCACCGTTAGCAGCAGCCTCAATAACATTTGAACTTGTTACTTCAAGTTGAACATCAGTATTACCTTTTGTAGCTGGTTCTTCAGTCTCAGGACAAATTATCTTTGAAACAACTAATCCAGCAGGAGCAGCCATAATACTTGCTGCAAGTAAGTTACCTGCATTAATACCCATAGCAACATAACCAGCCATAACACCACCGGCAACTGTTGCCATTCCACCAACCATTATGGTAAGCACTTCTGATTTGGTCATATTTTTTATGTACGGTTTAATTAGAAGTGGAGCTTCTGTTTGACCTAAAAAGATATTACCAACAGCACTAGTAGTTTCAGCACCACTAGTTCCTAGTAGTTTTGCTATACCTTTAGCAACTACTCTTATAACAGCTTGCATGATACCTAAATGATAAAGAACACTCATCAATGATGAGAAGAATATTATTGTTGGCAATACTTGTAAAGCAAATATTACTCCAAATTTATCCGCATCCATAAGACTTCCAAACAGGAATGTAGTACCTTCTCTTGTAAAGTCAAGTATTTTTGTAATGACGTTACTTAACTGTTCGAAGAACCATCTTCCTGGTGGAAATTTTAATATTAGTAAAGCGAATGCAATTTGAACAGCAACACCAATGCCTACTAACTTCCAGTTGATTTTCTTCTTATTGTCGGAAAGCAAAAATGCTATACCTACTAAGACTATCAACCCTACGACGCCTAGTATTTTGCTTATTAATATACCCACTTTCTCATACTCCTTTTATATTATTAAATTATTATATTATAAATAATTTTCAACCCTTTTAAAATTACCTATATAATTATTACTGAATTATATTTCTTTGATTATGTTTGTCATAAGGTTAATGAAAGTTTCTCTAACCATTTCTGAAGTTTCCATAACCTCTTCGTGAGTTAATGGTTGCTCTAATATACCAGCAGCCATGTTAGTCATACATGAAACTCCTAAAACTTTCATTCCACAGTGATTAGCTATAACAACTTCTGGAGCTGTTGACATACCAGCAGCGTCTCCACCTAAGATTCTAGCCATTTTTACTTCAGCTGGAGTCTCGTAAGTAGGACCTGAGAACATGCAGTAAACACCTTCTTTTAATTCTATGTTAAGTTTCTTAGCAATTTCTTTAACTTGGTTTCTTAAATCTTTATTATAAGCATCTGACATATCTGGGAATCTTGCTCCAAATTCGTCTAAGTTTGCACCTATTAATGGATTTCTACCACTTAAGTTTATGTGGTCGCTTATTAACATTAAATCTCCAGCTTTGTAGCTTGTGTTAACAGCACCAGCTGCGTTTGTAACAACAAGAGTTTTTACTCCTAAAAGTTTCATAACTCTAACTGGGAAAGTTACGTCATTCATTTCATATCCTTCATAGAAGTGGAATCTTCCTTGCATAGCAACAACTTGCTTTCCTTGGTAAGTTCCGATTACTAATCTTCCAGCATGACCTGATACTGTTGAAACAGGGAAATTTGGAAGTTCAGCATATGGATAGTATTCAGCATTTTCTATTTTGTCAGCTATTGCTCCTAATCCTGAACCTAATATTAAACCTATTTCTGGTTTATACTTAGTTTTTGATGATATAAAGTCTGCAGCAGTTTGTAATTTTGTCATTAAATCCATTGTTTTACACCTCTAAATTAATTTTATTTTATTTTATTTATTAAAAATTTTTATTTAGCTATTTCATTTAAGAAACTTTCACCATTTTTGATTTTTTCAGCATCAAATATGTCACAAATAGTCTGACCCATGCTGAAGAATCCAGCTTTAGTTCCTAAGTTAATATTTTCTTTTAAAGCTTTACCATAAGCTAAGAAAGGTACATATTCTCTAGTGTGATCTGTTCCAGGTACTGTTGGATCACAGCCATGATCAGCAGTTATGAACAATACATCTGTATCTTTCATATTTTCAAATATTTCTGGTAATCTTGCATCAAAATCTTCAAGACCTTTGGCATATCCAGCAGGATCATTTCTGTGACCCCACTTCATGTCGAAGTCTACAAGGTTAGTGAATATTAAACCAGAGTTATCTTGATTCATGTAATCGATAGTTTTATCTACACCATCCATATTGCTTTTTGTATGCACAGCATCTGTAATACCTTGACCTGAGAATATATCTTCTATTTTACCAACACCCATAACTCTTAAGTTTTTATCTTTTAACATATCAAGAGTTGTTTTATGTGGTGGTACTAATGCGTAATCTCTTCTGTTTGGAGTTCTAGTAAAGTTACCTTCAGTACCTAAGAATGGTCTTGCGATAACACGGGCAACTGAATGATCACCAGTTAATAGATTACGAGCTATTTCACAATATTTATATAAATCTTCTATTGGAACTATTTCTTCGTGAGCAGCTATTTGGAATACACTATCAGCTGAAGTGTAAACTATAAGAGCCCCTGTTTCCATATGCTCTTTTCCAAGCTCATCTAATATAACAGTTCCAGAAGCAGGTTTATTACCTATAACTTTTCTTCCAGTAAGTTTTTCAAATTCATCGATTACATCCTTAGGGAATCCATTTGGATAAGTTGGGAATGCTATTTCAGATTTAATTCCAACCATTTCCCAGTGACCTGTTACAGTATCTTTACCGTTTGATGCTTCATGTAATTTTCCGTAACAACCTAAAGGAGAATCACATTTATTTATATTTTGCATGCCATCAATATTTCCAAGTCCCATTTTAACCATGTTAGGTATATTTAATCCATTGTTAAATGCAGCAACGTGACCTATTGTGTTTGCATTTTCATCTCCGTACTTATTAGCATCTGGTAATGCACCCATACCAACACTATCTAATACAATCCATATAACTCTGTTAATCATTATAATCACCTCTTAATATTCTTCGCACTAAAATAGTTTAACCACAAAATGTTTATTTATATGTATATGGAATTTTTTTATTAATTTAAGAAACCGCTTTCTTGAATAACTTAAAAGTATCTAAGATAAACGCTTCTCAGAACCATATAAAACTAATTGTGGTGTTAATGTTATATTTTTAAATTCAAGAGTTTTTTTATTTTTTAAAGCATCAATCAGTAGTTGCATTCCTATTTTACCAAGCTTTGTACTAGGTCCATTAATATGACTAATAGGTATTCCTAAAATATTTAAAATATCTATTTTGTCAAAGGATAATAAGGAAATATCATCTGGAACTTTATAATTATCTTCAAATAAGGCCTTTAAACAACCTAAAGTCATCATATTATTAGAAATAAATAATGCTGTAGGCTTGTCCTTTTGACGTAATAATCTTTTAGTAAGATGATAACCACTTTCTTGACTATAGTCTCCATAGAGAACATAATCAGAATTAAAAGGAATATTATTTAGCGAAAGAGCTTTTTTATATCCTAAAAGTCTATCTTTGGCTGGTTTTGAATTCATTCTACCAGTTAATATTCCAATTTTTTCATGTCCTTCTTTTATTAATGCATTGACACCATCAAAAGAACCTTTTATATTATCCACAAAAACACCGTTAAAGTTTGGATATTTTAAATGACCATCAACTAATACTACAGGAATTCCTAAACTATTTAAAGTTTTGAGGGATTCGCTATTTTCGCTATTATCAACGGATGTAGGTGAAATAATTAAACCTCTAATTCTTTGAGCTCTCAATGTTTTTATGGATTTTAACTCTTTATCCAAATTTTCATCAGAGTTACAAAGTATAATATTTAAATTATTTTCATCTGCAACTTGGCTTATTCCTTTTATAATTTGTCCAAAAAATGGATTAGTTATATCTGGAACAATTACTCCAATAGTTGAAGTTTCATTTTTAGACAAACTTTGTGCTATTGCACTCGGTGTATAATTAAGCTTCTTAATAATCTTTAATACCTTTTTTTTAGTATCTTCTTTAACATAACCAGAGTTATTTAAAACTCGTGAGACTGTAGCTAGAGAAACATTGGCTTCTTTTGCAATATCGCTAATAGTAATAGCCATTTCTCTAACCCCCTTAAAAAATATCATAAAACTATTATAAGATATATGTTACAATATTTAAACAAAAAATTAATATATTTTAACATATATCTTGAAAACGCTTTCTTATATTAAAATACACTATTTTTAAAATTAAATCAATGGAAATTTATAAAAAATATTGTTCTATATTACTATTTTTGAAAAGGTATTTTTTAAAAATCTGTTGAATAATAGACAAATAGCTAATTTTATAAATATAATTGATTTGTAAAAAATTGATTTATTTTTAAAAAAATGTGACTAATAGAGTAAATATTTATATGAATATAATAAGGAGTAATTTGTGTATGAAGAAAAAAATGATTAAATTTTCATTGATTGTATCAATAATATTTATACTTATAGGAATATACATCTATTCAGTACCAATGTTATATGTTCCTGTTAAAAGTGATGCCATAATAATTTTAGGTTGTAGAGTAAATGGAACTAAACCAAGTGAATTTTTAAAGAAAAGAGTAGAAGTAGGAGAGAAACTGTATAAACAAGGTTATGGTAAAAAAATAATTGTTTCAGGAGGAATGGGAAATAAAGAAGATATTTCAGAAGCAGAGTGCATGAAAAATCTTTTAGTTGAATCGGGTATAGATAGTAATAAAATAATATTGGAAGATAAATCTACGAATACAAATGAAAATATTAAATTTTCATCAAAAAAAATGAAAGAATTGAATTATAATACTGCTATAGTAGTTTCTAATAATTTTCATTTGAGAAGAGCTAAGATATTAGCTAAAAAAAACAATTTAAGTGCAACATTTAAAGGATTTACTTCCTTAGATTTAGAGCATTTATTTCCAGAAGTTTATGGAGTTATTAGAGAAATACCTGCGATTATAAAAGATAGTTTAATCGGTTAGATGGTTGAATTTTATTTATAGGATTTTAAGAATAGTAAATTAAGATTTTTGTGTAAGTTAAAAACATAAATAAAAAGGTATAGTCCAAAAATAAATTGTTTAAATATTGGTAAAAACAATTAAGTTTTAATTTAATTAAATAACAGGCTTTATCATAATATTTAGTAAAGATAAGATAAATCTATATTAATATATTTTTGATAAAGCCTTTTTTATACAATGTTTTAATTAGTATTATTCTTATTTAAGAAACATTTCCCCAACTTTAACTACATCACCAGCACCCACAGTTAAAACCAAATCATTAGCTTTAGCAGTAGCTTTTATATAGTTAAGAGCTTCTTCATGAGAATGAACGTTTATACATTGTACACCATTTTCTCTTATAGCATCTCCAAGCTCATTAGAATTTACTAAGCCGGTATCTTTTTCTCTAGCAGCATAAATATCCATAAGTATTACTTCATCTGCCTTTGAAAAACAATTTGAGAATTCATCAAACAAAGTCTTAGTTCTTGTATAAGTATGTGGTTGGAATACACAGAAAACTTTATTGTGATCAATTTTTTGAGCTGTATTTAAAGTTGCATCTATTTCAACGGGATGATGTGCATAATCATCTATTACAGTTATTCCATCTTTAACACCTTTTAATTCAAATCTTTTATGAGCATTTTTAAATGATTCTAAGCCATTAACTATAGAATCATGAGGTATTTTAAATATTAAACCTATGCAAACAGCTGATAGGGCATTTAATATATTGTGTTTTCCAGCGGCGTTTAGCTTTATAGTAAATAACTTCTCACCATTATTATAAACATCAAAAGTAGGGCAACCTCTACCATCAAAACTAATATTTTTAGCAAGAATATCACCATTTTCAAAACCATAACCTAAAATGTTACAATCTGACTTATCCAATATTTCTTTAACTCTACAATCATCAGCATAGCCTATTAAATAACCGTCTTTAGGTATAAGATGAGAAAATTTTTCAAACGTCTCTTGAATATGATTTATATCTCTATAATAATCTAAATGATCAGCATCTATATTTAGTATAATTCCTACGTAAGGATAAAATTTAAGAAATGACTCTTTATATTCACAAGCTTCAGTTATGAAATATTCGCTAGCTCCAACTCTATAATTTCCAGAAATGATATCTAATTCTCCACCTACTAAAATTGTAGGATCAAGATTAGCATCAAGAGTTACATGTGAAATCATAGAAGTACAAGTTGTTTTTCCATGAGTTCCAGCTACAGCTACATTGTATTTATGACCTTTCATTATTTGTCCTAAAAACTCAGCTCTATCCATTAAAGAAATATTTGAATTTTTAGCTTGAATTATTTCAGGATTATCTTGTGGTATAGCAGCAGTATAAACTACTAAATCAACATTTTTTATATTTTCGCTTTTATGGCCTATGTAAATTTCGGCACCTATTTGCTTTAGTTTTTCAGTTGTTTCAGATTCTTTAGCATCAGAACCAGAAACTCTATAGCCTTCTTTTAAAAGTACAGCGGCTAATCCACTCATACTAATTCCACCTATTCCGATGAAATGAACTTTTTTATGTTTATCATTTAAAAAATTGAATGACACTATATCAACTCCTTTTTACATACCATTTATAATTATATACATTTTTAAGGAAATGAACACAAATTTAATCATTAAATTAAAATTATTTTTAGAAGATAATGAAAATATAATATAAAAATTTAGAGTATTAAATTTTAGGTATGTAATAAACTAATAGTTTAAGAAGGGAGTGATATAAATGGTAAAAGAAAAAGTAAAAGATAACACTACAGCAAATGGATTAAGAAGACAAAATATAAAAGAACATCAAAATAATAAAAGAGAAAAACATAATCCACCAGAATATAAAGATTTTAATGGAAATGAACTAAAATAATAAACAAAAAAAACAAGAATTAAAAGGCTAACAGTTATATTTAAACTCAGTTATAAAGTTTAAATATAATTTGTTAGCCTATTTATTTTTAAATTATACCTATAAATAGTACAAAAACCTCCTATAAGTTAAATTTAGTTATTTTATTATCGAATATTATAGTATTGAGTTTGTGTTTGCACACTATTCCAACTATGAAAAAAGAAAATAAACAATGTCTTATAAAATTAAATGAAGGGAGTGTATTTATGGACATAGGTATAGTAATAAGTTTGATTATAGGTATAGGTTCTATGATTTTAGCTTTCATTCTAGAAGGTGGAAGTTTAGGTTCCTTAGGACAATCTACTGCAGCTTTAATAGTTTTTGGAGGAACAATTGGTGCTGTTGGAGTATCATTTCCTACTAGCGAACTTAAAAAAATTGGCAAAGTATTAAAAATAGCTTTTTCAAAAAGAAATAGCAATATAAAAAGCCAAATAGAATTTTTCAAAGATTTAGCAGCAAAAACAAGAAAGAATGGATTTTTAAGTTTAGAAGCTGAAATAAACGGAGCTGATATAGATCCTTTCGTTAAAAAAGGTCTTCAAATGGTTATAGATGGAGCAGAACCAAGTAATATAAAGAATGCCTTAGAAATTAGAATAGAAAATAAATTAGAGAGACATTCTTCAGGTGCTGCTATATTTGAAGCAGCGGGTGGATATGCACCTACAATGGGTATAATAGGTACAGTTATGGGACTTGTTCACGTTTTAAGTAATTTAAGTGACCCAAGTACGTTAGGTCCTAAAATAGCAGTTGCATTTATAGCTACACTTTATGGTGTTGCTTCAGCTAACTTAATATGGTTACCTATAGCAAGCAAGCTTAAAGCGGTAAGTAAACAGGAATTAATAGAAAAAGAATTAGCAATGCATGCAATTTTATTAATACAAGAAGGTACTAATCCAAACAATATAGTAAATAGATTAGAAGGATTCTTAGCAGAAAAACAAATTAAAATGATGGAAGAAGCTTCTGAAATCAATTAGTGATGGGAAGGAGTAACTATGAAGAGAAGAGAAGAAAAACCAGAAAATAATGAAAGATGGTTGTTAACATACTCTGACCTTATAACACTTTTAATGATATTCTTTGTTGTGCTTTATGCATCAAGTAGTATAAATCAAAAAAAATATGAAGCTATGTCAAACTCATTTAAAGAAGTTTTTGGGGGAGGTAAAAATGTAGTTGGTGAACAACAAAATCCTCCATCAAAAACTGAAGGGGACAAGATTAATTTAAAAAAAGAAAAAACTGAAGAGGAAAAGCTTTCAGAGCTTAAAAAAGAAATTGACAAAAGCATAAAAAATGCTGGATTAGCTAATAGTGTAAATGCAACTTTAGAAAAAAGAGGTTTAGTAGTAAGTTTTAACAATAGATTATTTTTTGATAGTGGAAAAGCTGAGTTAAGACCAGAATGCAAAAATGAATTAATAAAAATTTCTTCTATATTAAAAAAAGTGCCTAACTATATAAGAATTGAAGGATATACAGATAATTTACCTATAAAAACAGAACAGTTTAAATCAAATTGGCAATTATCATCAGCTAGAGCTGCAAATGTATCACAGTTTTTAGTAGATAGAGGCGCTATAGAACCTGAAAAAGTATCAGCAGTTGGCTATTCAGAGTATAGACCTTTGGAGAGTAATTCAACAGAAGAGGGAAGAATTAAAAATAGAAGAGTTGATATTGTAATATTAAATAATAAGTTTAATGCAACAGAGAACAATTAAAACTTTATGTAACTTATTTTGTAATAAAAAATATAATAAATAAGAAACAGGTTAACCTAGAATATAATTTGAATATAGCAATACAAAGAAATTTTATGAATAAAAGAGATAAAATTAGATATGCTTATATTAAAAAAACAATAAAGTTTTTTTCAATAATTATAAAAGTTTGTAAAATTTGATTGTCTATGCTATATTCAAATATAATTTATAATATTTTTTAAAATCAAGGGGGTTTTTAATAATGGATTCTGGGCCTGTCGGGAGTATGCTGATGCAGTTATTATTTATTTTAATGCTAATTTTAGCTAATGGATTTTTTGCTTCAGCTGAAATAGCTATATTTTCTATCAATAAAAACAAAATAAAATATCTGAGTAATAGTGGTGATGAAAGGGCTAAGTATTTATTAGATATGATTGATGAACCAAGCAAATTTTTAACAACCATTCAAGTTATAATAACAATATTTGGATTTTTAGTAGTAGCCATAGTAACCAAAACTATGTCACAAAGCTTTGATGTATTATTGGAAAGTATTAATATGCCGTATGGCAGTATTTTTTTAGCAATATTTATAGCTTTTGTATTATGTTATTTAACTCTAGTTTTTGGTATTATGATTCCTAAAAAAATGGCTTTAAAAAATCCAGAAAAGGTAGCTATGAAATCTGCAAAGATTATTAATATATCTTTTAAACTTATGAAACCTTTTATTAATTTAATATCTTGTTCAACTAATGCTTTAATTGGTCTTTTGGGATTAAAAGAAGTTAGTTACACTAATGTGCAAGATAAAATTTCAAAAGAAGAAATTAAGTCATTAGTAAATACAAGTAAAGAGCAAGGAACATTAAATGCTTATGAGAAAGATATGATAGAAAGTATAATAGAATTTGACAATAAAATAGCAAAAGAGGTAATGACTCCGAGGACAGAGGTGTTCGCTATTAATGTTAATTCTTCGATAAGAGAAATATCATCAAAATTATTGCATGAAAATTTCTCTAGAGTTCCTGTTTATGAAAAACATATCGATAATATAATTGGAATACTATACATGAAGGATTTCTTTTATGAAGCTAATAAAATAGGAATTGATAATATGGATATAAGAAAAATTATAAGAAAATCATATTTTGTTCCTGAGACAAAACAAATTGACACATTATTTGATGAATTAAAAGAATGTAAAAAGCATATGGCAGTTATATTAGATGAATATGGTGGTTTTTCAGGAATAGTTACCATAGAAGATTTAATAGAAGAAGTTATGGGAGATATATTCGATGAATATGATGAGATGTCAGAGGATATAAAAAAGATAGACGACAAAACTTATTTAGTTGATGGTTTATTATCAATAAATGCATTAAATGAAAAACTAAATGTAAATATAAAAACAGAATGTTTTGAAACTATAGGTGGTTTTGTTGTTAGTCTTATGGGGAATATACCAAAAAATGATGATAGTAAAAAAATACAATATAATGACATTGTATTTGAAGTTGAAGAAATAAGCTCAAAAAGAATTGAAAAAATTAAGCTTTGCCTAGAAAGTTAATATAAAATAAATTAATAAGAAGTCGTATAAGGTTGATTAAGCCTATACGATTTTTTTGCTTTTAATTAATTAGGTAGATTAAAATGAATAGAAGTATCATTAAAGGAAATAATTATAAACATTAAAGATAAACACAAAAGTAGAGTTATAAGCAATTATTATAGGAATACTTAATTGACTTTAATTTTACAAGAGTTACATTAAGTTGTTGATATAAGATATAATATTAACTACAATATGAATAATAGTGTTTTTTAAAATCAAATAATTCGTTAATATAAATTTATATGTGTAGGTGATAATGGTGGGGAAATTAAGTAGAAACAGTCGTATGGTAGCTATTACAAAGGTTTTAATGGAGAACCCTAGTAAAGTTATAGGATTAAATAAATTTTCGGAATTGTTAAATGCTGCTAAATCTACAATAAGTGAAGATTTAGTTATTGCAAGAGAAGTATTAGAAAAATTAGATATGGGAAAAATAGAAACAATTGCAGGTGCAGCTGGCGGAGTTAAGTTTATAAATGAAATAAGTTGCGATGAAAAAAAAGAATTTGCTAATGAACTATGTGAAATATTAAGTAATAAGGAAAGAGTTGTTCCAGGAAATTTTATTTTTATGACAGATATTATGTATAATCCTGAAATTATAAGTAAAGCAGGCAAAGCTTTAGCAACTTTTTTTGCAGAAAATGAAGTTGATTACATAGTAACTGTTGAAACAAAAGGTATACCGTTAGCTTATGAAGTGGCTAGAAATTTAGGAGTACAATTAGTTATAGCAAGAAGAGAAAATAAAATTACAGAGGGTTCTACAGTAACTATAAATTATGTTTCGGGATCTTCAGGTAGGATACAACAAATGTCGCTTTCTAAAAAGTCTTTAAAGTCTAAAAGTAAGTGTATATTTATTGATGATTTTATGAAGTGCGGAGGAACTGCTAAAGGAATAAAAGATTTATTGAAAGAGTTTGACAGTGAATTAATAGGAATTGGTGTTTTAGTTGATAATGTAACTTCTGATAAAAAATTAATAGATAATTATGTATCTTTGGTTGAGCTTTTAGGTGTAGATAACAATGACAATGTTAAAATGATGCCTTCAAAATTTGTTAAATAAAAAATTTTCTAAAAATTATATGTAAAAAAGAGGATTTTAGATTTAAATATAGAAATATATAACATAAAAGCAACTGGAGGTGTAGTGAAGTGCAA
>X256_Zander__coassemble_138_pt1 | contig 13746 bp, 14 predicted proteins | sample X256_Zander__metabat2_high_PE_003 | metagenome-assembled genome bin X256_Zander | reverse complement strand
TAAACAATATTGAAATATCTGGAATAAGAAAATTTTATAATAAAGTTAAAGATGTAGATGGAGCTATATCTTTAACTCTTGGACAACCGGATTTTAAAGTACCAAAGAAAATAAAAGATGCATTAATAAAAGCTATAGAAGAAGACAATACTGTATATACACCAAATGCTGGTATAGAAGAATTAAGAGAAGAAATATCTAAATATTTAAATAAAAAAAATATCAATTATTCTAAAAAGGAGGTATGTGTAACAGTTGGGGGAAGTGAAGCATTATATTCTGTTATAAGTGCTCTTATAAATCCAAAGGATAAGGTTATGATTCCATCGCCAGCTTATCCAGCTTATGAAAATATAGTTAATATAATTGGTGGAGAGGTAATAAATTATAGTTTAAAAGAAGATTTTTCATTAGATATAGATAGTGTTAAAGAAATTGTAGAAAATAATGATATAAAGGTTTTAATTCTATCTTTTCCAACTAACCCAACAGGAGCGATTCTTTCAAAAAAAGATAGAGAAGATTTATTTAATTTATTAAAAAATAAAGATATAAAAATAATAACTGATGAAATTTATGAAGCTCTTTGTTTTGATGAATACTATTCTTTATGTCAAAAAGAAGAAATTTTAGATAAGGTTATTTATATAAGTGGTTTTTCTAAAATGTTTTCTATGACAGGTCTTAGAATTGGATACTTTTGTTCAAAAAATCCTTTGTTTAATGAAATAATGAAAGTTCATCAATATAATGTATCTTGTGCACCATCTATAATTCAATATGCAGTTTGTGAAGGATTAAGGTCTTGTGAGCTTGATGTTGAAAACATGAAAAAAGAATTTGCAGTAAGAAAAGATTATGTTTTAAAAAGACTTAAAAACATAGGGCTTGAAACTGGAAACTCTAAAGGTGCTTTTTATGTTTTTCCAAGTATTAAAAAGTTTAAATTGTCTTCAGAAGAATTTTGTACAAAACTTTTGTATCAAGGAAAAGTGGCATGTGTTCCCGGAAGTGCTTTTGGAGAAAAAGGTGAAGGGCATATTAGAATTTCATATTGTTATGGAATAAACGAAATTTCAGAAGCTTTAGATAGAATAGAAAAATGGATTAAGGAAAATTTTAAATAAATTTTAAATAGGACTTTAATATAAACTAAGATTTAGAAGTTAATTTTTAAAAAGTTTATATTAAAGTCTTTATTCTTAAGAATAATAATATCTTAATGTTTTTACTCACTAACGAGTTATAGAAAACCATACAAATTTTTCAAAACAATAGCCTATAAATTAACAAATTTATAATGAAAAGATAGTACAATAATGTTATTATATATAAAGAAGAATATCAGAATAATAGAAAAGGTGAACTATGGAAAAAAAAGCGAGTCAATTTATAATAAAAAAAAAGAGGAGAAAAAAAATAAAAAAAATTATTATATTAAGCATTATATTTTTTATAGCTTTTACAGTTTTTTTATTTAAAGCTCCTTTCTTTAAAATAAAAAGTTTGAATGTTAAAGGAAATAAAATTATAAGCACTAATGAAATTATAAAACTCTCAAAGGTCAGTAATAATGATAATATTTTTTATATTAAAATTAAAGATGTAGAAAAAAATATAAAAAGGAACCCATATATTTCAGAAGTAAGTATAAAAAGAGACCTACCTAATAAATTAAGTATAATGGTCAAGGAAAAACCAGCAGCTTTTTATATTGTAAAAGATAATAAATATTATATTTTAAATGATGAGTTAAGAATCTTAGAAAAAACAGATACTTTAGATAAAAATAATTTATTAGAAATAAAGGGAATAGATCCTGTATCAACTAATATAGGAGAGGTAATATCAAAAAACAATAAACAATTAGAGTTTGGAAAAGATCTTTATGACGTTATAAGAGGAAATAAAAGTAATATTAAATTTGATTCAATAAATATTTTAAATCCGTATAACATTACACTTTATAGTGGTGATGTAAAAATAGATCTTGGCTCTTATGAAGATTTAGAGAAAAAAATTAATAAAGCAATAAATATATTAGATAATAAAGATATAAAATTTACTAAAGGGTATATAGATTTAAGCTTTAAGGGTAATCCAGTAATAAAGCAAGAATCGTAGGAGGAATAAGGATGAAAAAATTAGCATCGCAAATTTTTGTTGCTTTAGTCTGCGCTATTTTAGGATTTTTGTTAGCCTATCAATTTAAAATTCTAAACACTAAAGAAAAAAAAGTAGTTCAGACTTATGATAAATCAGATTTATTGTCAGAGATTGAAGTTCTTAAAAAAGAAAAAAAAGATTTAGCAGAGCAAAATAAGTCTTTAAATGAAAATTTAAAGAAAATAGAAGATCAATCTGCAAAGACTGGTGATTTAACAAATGCGGCTAAAAAACAATTAGATGATTCTAGAATGATACTTGGGACTGTAGATGTAAAAGGGTCTGGAATAATTTTATATCTTACTCCAAAACCAAAAGAGTTTACAGCAAATAGTGCTGAGTATATAGGAGAAAATGATTTAGTATACTTAGTAAATTTATTGAATTACTCAGGAGCTGAGGCTATATCTATTAATGATATTAGAATAACATCTCAAATGGGAATTAAAGCTGCTGGGAATTATATAAGAATTGGAAAACAAGATAGAATAGACCCAACTGATAGAGTTGTTATAAAAGCTATTGGAAACAAAGTTACCCTTCAAGGAGGATTAGACTTTGGAAATACTCTTAATCAAAATGGTCTTGTAAATTATGATAAAAAAATTGAAAAAAAAGATGATATTTCAATAGAAAAAACTAATGAAGGGTTTAGTACAGAGTTTATAAAGTCTGTAGGTTAAAAGAGGTGAGAAAATGATAGCATTTATAGGGTTATTAATAGGAATTATTATAGGACTTAAATGGAATTTTATTATTCCAACTAATTTTTCTCCTTATATGTCAGTAGCAATTCTTGCTTGTTTAGATTCTGTATTTGGAGCTATAAGAGCAACTCTTGCAAAAAATTTCCAAGCAGATATATTTATATCTGGGTTTTTTGGAAATGCTGCTTTAGCAGCTGGGCTTGCTTATTTAGGAGATAAACTTGGAATACCTATTTATATAGCTGCGGTTATAGTTTTTGGAGGTAGAATATTTGATAACTTCGCAATTATTAGAAGATTGCTTATAGAAAAAGCAAGAAACAAATAATGAGGTGAGCATATGAAAAATAATGAATCAACAATATTTGTTTTCATAGCTGCTATTGTTATAGGAATTCTTATATCTTTAAATTTTAATTTGAAAAAAGAAAATAAATATGTACCATTAAGTTCAAAACAGTATCAAGAGGCTTTAAATAAAAGAAATACTTTATATAGTGATATAACAAAACTTAAACAGGATAATAAAAAAATTAAAGATAAAATAAACATTTATAATAATGATGGTGAAAAAAGCAAGAAAATTGCTGAAGATGCAAATAGAGAAATTGATATAAATAAAATATTAGAGGGTTTAACTCCTGTTGAAGGAGACGGAGTTAAACTAGTTATAAAAGATTCGTCTAATTTTGATAAATATATGAATGATTTTAATTTTACTAAAGTGCTTCATGACCATGATATGATGAATGTTGTAAATGAACTTAAAAATTCAGGAGCTGAAGCAATATCTATAAATAATCAAAGAGTTGTTTCAAATACATCAATATTTTGTAGTGGGCCATTTTTAGAAATAAACAAAGTAAATACCCCCGGTCCTTTCTATGTTTACGTAATAGGGGATCCGGATTTAATTATTGAAAGCTTAAATGAAACTGAAAGTTATATAAAAGGATTAATAAATAGAGGCCTAGATGTTACTATAACTAGACAAAAAAATATTAAAATGGCTGCATATGTAGGTACTATTCCATCAAATTATTTAAAATTTTATATTAAATAATTATAAACAATTTAAAAGTTCAATTGCTATATGGAGGAAATTTAATTTTTATGGAGAATATATAAGTAGTAAAAGTGTGGAAAAGAGGCGAAAAACATGGATATAGAAGAAAATGTTAAAAGAATAATTTCTAATATACCTAAAAATATTACTTTAGTTGCAGTATCAAAAACTAAACCTTTAGAAGATATTAAAAAGGTTTATGATTTAGGAATAAGAGATTTTGGTGAAAATAAAGTGCAAGATTTAGTTTATAAATACGATAATTTAAATAAAGATATTAGATGGCACTTTATAGGAACATTGCAAAGAAATAAAGTAAAATATTTAGTTGATAGAGCTTATCTTATCCATTCTTTAGATAGTATAAAACTACTTGAACAAATAGAGAAAGAATATTCTAAAAATGGTAAAATAGCAAATGTTTTAATAGAGATAAATATAGGAAAAGAAGAATCAAAGAGTGGAATATTAGAAGAAAATTTATCTAGTTTAATTCAAAAAGTTGAGCTTTGTAGTAGTGTAAAAGTAAAAGGTTTAATGGCAATTATACCTAAGGGTGATGAAAGTATTAATCGAAACTATTTTAAAAAAGTAAAAAATATATGGGATAATTTAAAATTAAAAGATTTTAAAAACATAACCATGGAAATATTATCAATGGGTATGACCCATGATTATAAATATGCAATAGAAGAAGGTACGACTTTAATAAGGGTTGGAGAAGGTATCTTTGGAAAAAGAAATGTTAAATAAAGTTTAGTGTAAATTTAGGAGGATATAAATTATGGCACCAAAAATGTTTAGTAAGGTAAAAGAAATACTAGGATTTGAAGAATATAACGATGAGTATGATGAAGTTGAAGAAGTTGAAGAAGAGAAAGATGTTGAAACAGAAGAGGCTATAGAACCGGTTATATCTAAGAAGAATATGGGACAAAGCAATAAGGTAGTAAATATTCATACAGCAGCAGCAACAAAGGTTATAATAATAAAAGCAGCAGCTTATGAGGATGCACCAAATGTTTGTGATGCTTTAAGAAATAGAAAAATTGTAGTTGTAAATACAACTGGACTTGAAATAAAAATAGCTCAAAGATTATTAGACTTTATGAGTGGAGCATGTTATGCATTAGGTGGGGATCTTCAAGAAATCGATAGGGGAGTTTATCTATTATCACCATCTAATGTAGAAGTTAGCAATGAGTTAAAATCAGAATTGTCTACAAAAGGTCTTTTTAATTGGAATAAATAGATGAATTATAGAAATAAAACAACAGAAGTTTTTAAATTAAAATATTCACTAATATTTGCTTTAATATTTACTTTAATTTTTAAAAAACAATGGTATTATTAGTTTGATATGGATTTAAAAGAATTACAAGTTTTATTAGGTGATATGGAATCTAAAGATTTAATGCCGCTTTTTAATAAGATTAAAGTAGCATTAAATACTAAAAAACAAATTATAACTAATGATTTCTATTCACCTAATATTTACATCGTACTTATCGAATTTTTTAAAAATCAAGAAATGAATATAAAAGCAAATGGTGGATTTTATGAAGCTGAAAAAAGGCTTATTGCATTTAATGCAGAAGATTATATATATTGGCCTTATTCTATAGTAAAGATTATTACTCCTAAAAATTTCAATAATTTACTACATAGAGATTATTTAGGCGCTATTTTAGGACTTGGAATAGAAAGAAGTAAAATAGGGGATTTACGAGTAAAGGAAAATGTATGTTATTTACCAGTAACTAATGAAATAGTAGATTATATACTTTATAATTTAAAAACTATAGGAAAATTAAAGTGTTCTTGTGAAGAAATATTTGATTTAAATGAAATACCTAAAGTGAAATTTGACGATAAGGTAATATTAACCTCAGCACTTAGACTTGATAGTTTAGTTTCAGCTTTAACAAATAAATCCAGAAATGATTCGTTAAAACTTATAACTTCTGGATTAGTTTCAGTTAATTATAAAGTAATAAGAGATAAAAGCTTTAATGCAAAAAATGATTATAGAATTACAATTCGAGGTTACGGTAAATTTGTAATAGAGAGTGTTATAGGTGAGACCAAAAATGGAAGATTAAAGGTTGCAATAAAAAAATTTACTTAAGAGGTGAAATTACTATGAAGATAACTCCAATGGAAATTAATAACAAAGAGTTTAAAAAAGTAATAAGAGGTTATAACCCAGAAGAGGTTGATGAATTTTTAGATAAAATTGTTGAAGATTATGAAGAAGCTTTTAAAGAAAATGCAGTATTAAAAGAAAAGTTAGCAGCTATAAATGAAAAAGTAGACCATTATGCTAAAATAGAAAATACTATACAAAGTACATTATTACTTGCTCAAAATACTGCAGAACAAGCAAAAATTAATGCTCAAAAAGAAGCGGATATTATAGTTAGAAAAGCTAATGAGACAGCACAAAGAATACTTGATAAATCTCATGAAGATGTAATTAAGATAAACACTGAATTTGATAATGTAAAGCAAGAGTTCATTAAATTTAGAGCAAAATTTAGAAACTTTATGAATACACAATTAGAAACTTTTGATGATTTAGAAAAAGATTATGTAAAGAATTTTAACATAACTAAGACTACAGACGAAATTACAGAAAAAGGTATTGTAATTGATGATGAAATTGATAACAACATAGAAGAAATACAAGAGCCTATTCGTGTAGAAGAAGAAATAGTAGAAGATGATTTAAACGATGAAATAAATGATATAAAAAGCTTTTTTGCAAATAAATAATTTAAAAGTTTAAAATTTGATGATAGGGAGTGCCCTATCTTCTTTTTTATATACTTTTTTCTTGATTTATAAGCTTACTTTAAATTATAGTATATATGGAGTGATTAAATATGAATAGTATAGAAGTTAATAATGAAGAATATTCTATAGTGTTTTCAAGAAGTATTAAAGAAATTAGTAAATTATTAAATATTAAAGACATTTTAAAAAACAGAAGTTATTTTATTATTGATGAAAATGTTTATAAATATCATAAAGAAGATATTGATTTTTTAATAGAAAATAATACGTTTAATAAGCCTCTTATATTACATATTTCTGAAAATGAAAAAAATTATAATACAATAGAAAAAATATATACTTATCTTATAGAAAATAATTGTACAAGAGAAGGAACGCTTATTTCTATAGGTGGAGGAGTTTTAGGGGATTTAGTTGGAATGGCTTCAGCTACCTTTATGAGAGGAATAAAATATATAAATATTCCAACAACCATAATTTCTCAAACCGACAGTAGCATAGGTGGAAAGGTTGCTTATAACTTTAAACATTTTAAAAATGCAATAGGTGCTTTTTACAATCCATATATGGTAATAATTAATGTAGAATTTTTAAAAACTTTACCTAAAAGGCAATTTAACAATGGAATTGGTGAGGTTATTAAATATATTTTAATAGATAAAAATCAAAATCTTTTTGAATTTTTTAGCTTAAATAAATTAAAAATAAAAGAAAAAGATTCGAATATACTTGAGGAGTTAATAAGACGTTGTTTATTAATAAAAAAAAGTTATGTAGAAGAGGACTTTAGAGATAAAGGGCTAAGAAATATATTGAATTTTGGGCATACCATAGGTCATGGGATAGAATCTGATTCAGATTATAATATTCTACATGGTGAAGCTGTAGCGTTAGGTATATTAGTAGCTTTAAATTTATCAAAGAAATTATATAATAAGCAATTTAAGTTTTACAAAGAAATTAAAAGTTTTATAAAATATTTCAATCTTTTAACAAATTATAAAATAAAAAATACAGCATACTTTATTGAAGCTATAAAAAAAGATAAAAAGAATGATGAAAATATAAGATTTGTTTTATTAAAAGAAATAGGGGATTTAATTCCTAAAGTTATTGTTAGACAAGAAGAAATTTTTTGTACTATAGAAGAAACATTTAAGGGAGAGTAATGTATGAGGGACTTAAAAATATCAAATAGTAACAAAATAATAAAAGTAGGAAATTTTGAAATAGGTAGCAAAACTCCGGTATTTATTTCTGGCCCTTGTTCTGTTGAAGATTTTGATACAATGTTAAGCTTATCAAAAAAACTTAAAAATATAGGCGTTAATATGCTTCGAGGAGGAGTTTTTAAACCAAGAACTTCACCATATGATTTTCAAGGTCTTCAAAGAGAAGGTCTTGAAATATTAAAAGCTATAAGAGATGAAATTAATATTCCAGTTTCAACGGAAATAATGGATGTAAGGGATTTAGAATTTGCCTTAGATTACATAGATGTTATACAAATAGGTTCAAGGAATATGTATAACTATACTTTATTAAAAGAAGTTGGAAAAATTAATAAGCCTATAATTTTAAAAAGGGGAATAAGTGCAACTATTAAAGAATGGATTTATGCAGGAGAATATATTATTTCAGAAGGAAATAATAATATAATTTTTTGTGAAAGAGGAATTAGAACTTTTGAAACTACAACTAGAAATACCTTAGACTTAAATGCAGTAGCATACATAAAAGAAAAGTTTAATCTTCCTGTAATTGTAGACCCAAGTCATGGCACAGGTCTTTCAGAACTTGTGGAAAGAGTTTCATTAGGTAGTATTGCATTAGGCTGTGACGGAGTTATAGTAGAAAGTCATGAAAATCCAGAAAAAGCTATATCAGATGCAAGACAAACAATAGATATTAATACAATGGAAAGAATAATTGTTAAAAGTAAACTATTAAGAGAATTATATTAGGTTATAAAATTCACTGATTTGAAGAGAATAGTTAATGTATTATCTTTAGAGAGGTGAAAAAAATGGAATATAAAGAGTTAAAGACTTATTTAAAAAAACTATATGATGAAAAGAAAAGAATACAAAAGGTTTTAAGCAAAATAGAAAAAAATGGAGTTGTAAATGCTAGAGAAGAAATAGCTTCAGAACTATCATTTTATGACAATCATCCAGCTGATAGTGGAGGTCAGCTTTATGATATTGAAAAAGAAATGGCACTTAGGGATAACGAAAAGGAAATTCTAAACAAGATAAATGAAGCTATAACTAATATTGAAAATGGTACTTATGGAAAATGTAAGGTATGTGGAGAAAAAATACCAACAGAAAGACTTAATTTCATTCCTTATGCTAAGCATTGCAGAAAATGCGAAGAGGATGTTTCAAATCTTAAAGTTTTTAATAGTAATGGAAGAGTTATAGAAGAAAAGGTTATTCCAAATTCTTTTGGGTATGGATATAATGATTTTAATGACAAGCAAACAGAATTTGATTCTGAAGATAGTTATCAAGCTGTTGAAAAATTTAATAGATTAGAAAATATAGATGAGTATTATGATGATGACAACGAGTATGTTGAAGAAATTGAAAAAATTTCAAATCAACAGTATAAAGATACTCTTCCAAAATAAGTTTCAAAAGGATGGGGAGGTAATAATTTTAAATGGAAAATTTAAAAATAATAATTGAAAAAGAAAAAGCAGGAGAGAGAATAGATAGATTTCTTTCTCTAGCTTTTAATGATAAATCTAGAGCCTATTTTCAAAATCTAATAGATAATAAAAGTGTATTAGTTAATGAAAAGCCAATTAAAAGCAATTACAAACTTCGTGAAAATGATGAATTAAAAGTTAATATTCCAGAACCTGTGGAATTAAAGGTTGAAGCTGAAAATATACCTTTAGATATAATTTATGAAGATGAAGATTTAATAGTGGTCAATAAACCACAAGGAATGGTAGTTCATCCAGCTCCAGGTAATTATACAGGAACTTTAGTTAATTCTCTATTGTATCATTGTAAAGATTTATCTGGAATAAATGGAATTATAAGACCTGGAATAGTACATAGAATTGATAAAGATACTTCGGGAATATTAGTTATGGCTAAAAATGATAATTCCCATAATGATTTAGCAGAGCAATTTAAAAAACATTCTATAAAAAGAGAATATGTAGCTTTAGTTGAGGGAAGAATTTCAAAAGAAAAAGCAACAATTGAAACTAATATAGGAAGAAATCCTAAAGATAGATTTAAATATGCAGTAGTTAAAGAAGGAAAACATGCTATAACTCATTATGAAGTTATAGAAGTATATAATAAATATACTCTAACTAAATGTATATTAGAAACAGGAAGAACTCATCAAATAAGAGTTCATATGAATCATATAGGACATCCACTTGTAGGAGACCCTATATATGGATTCAAAAAACAAGCTTTTAAGTTAAATGGTCAAATGCTTCATGCAAAAACTTTAGGATTTATTCATCCAAGAACTAAAGAATATGTAGAGTTTACATCTGAATTGCCAAATTATTTTAATGATATATTAAACAAAATAAAATAGGGGGAGGTATACTATATGAAGCTAAAAAGCATTTTATTAGACGAAAATGCTATAAGAAGAAGTCTTATTAGAGTGTCTCATGAGATAATAGAGAAAAATAAAGGCGTAGAAGATATAATTTTAGTTGGAATAAAAAGAAGAGGATATCCAATAGCTAAAAGGATATCTGAACAAATTAATAAAATTGAAGGGATTTCTATACCGGTTGGAAGTGTTGATATTACCTTATATAGAGATGATTTAGAAAATTCTTTTGAGGCTCCTAAAGTTAAGTCTACTGATGTAGATGTTGATATAAAAGATAAAAAGATAATATTAGTTGATGATGTTTTATATACTTGTAGAACTGTAAGAGCAGCTATTGATGCTATAATAGATTGCGGAAGACCTCAAGGTATTCAACTTGCAGTGCTTATAGATAGAGGACATAAAGAACTTCCTATAAGAGCTGATTATGTAGGTAAAAACATACCAACATCTAAAAATGAAGTTATAAAGGTTGAAATAGCAGAAATCGATGGAGAAGATTCTGTTAAAATATTTGAAAAATAAATATAAAATTAAAAGGAGCAACTTATGGATTATAAATTAATTGCAACAACTACTTTTGGTATAGAAGCTGTAACTGCAAAGGAATTAAAAAACTTAGGATATGAAGATTTAACTCTTGAAAATGGTAAGGTTCACTTTGAAGGTGATGAAATGGATATAGCTATAGCTAATACTTGGCTTAGAACTGCTGATAGGGTTCTTATAAATATGGCAGAATTTGAAGCTAGAAGTTTTGAAGAGCTATTTCAAGGAACATTATCTGTAGATTGGGGAAAGTTAATTCCTGTTAATGGAAAAATGCACGTTACTGGAAAGTCTGTTAAATCAACTTTACATAGTGTTCCAGATTGTCAGTCAATAGTTAAAAAGGCTGTTGTAAAGAGCATGCAAGAAAGATATAACAGAGATTGGTTTTCTGAAGATGGTCCAGTATATAAAATAGAGGTTTCAATATTAAAAGATAAAGTTACTTTAAGTGTTGATACAACAGGTCCAGGGCTTCATAAAAGAGGATATAGAGAACACTCAGGGTCTGCACCTTTAAAGGAAACTTTAGCTGCAACTCTAGTTTTATTATCTAGATGGAAAAAAGAAGATTTATTACTAGATCCTTTCTGTGGTTCTGGAACTATACTTATAGAAGCTGCTCAAATAGCCAAAAATATAGCACCAGGTGCTAAAAGAAACTTTGTAAGTGAAGAATGGCCAACTATGAGTGGAAAGCTTTGGGCACAAATAAGAGAGGGTGCTGAAAGAGGAATAAGCAAAGATGAAGTAAAGCTTATTGGATATGATATGGATGAGTGGGTTTTAAAAACTGCTAGAAATAATGCCGATAAAGCAGGGGTTTATGATTGTATAGATTTTCATAGACAAGATTTTAAAGAGTTTTCATGTAAAAAGCATAAGGGATTTATGATAACAAATCCACCTTATGGTGAAAGACTTGGAGAGAAGAGAGAAGTTGAGCATCTTTATAAGTTACTTGGAAAGCATAAAGAAGAATTAAGTGATTGGGATTTCAATGTTTTAACTTCTTATGAAGGTTTCCAAAATATTTTTGGTAGAAAAGCAACAAAAAATAGAAAACTTTATAACGGAAAATTACTTTGCTATTATTATCAATACCTTGATAGAAAATAATATTTTTTAAAATACAATTAAGCCATTTAACTTTTAATTTAGTTAAATGGCTTTAAAATTAGTCTACTCTTTCTAAATCAATTTCATAAGGGTCAATGTAGATAGTTTTATTAGTTACATATATAACCATACCAGGCTTTGCACCAGATGGTTTTTTAACATGTCTAATTTCTGTATAATCTACAGGGACTTTAGTAGAACTTTTACCTTTACTATAAAATGCAGCTAAAGTAGCAGCTTCTTCTAAGGTTTTATCTGGAATATTACGTCCTCTTATAATAACATGAGAACCTGGAATATTTTTAGTATGAAGCCAAGTATCAGTTTTATCTGCAAATTTTAATGTTAAATAGTCATTTTGAAAGTTATTTTTTCCAACAAATATATCATATCCTTCAGAGGATTTAAAATGCATAGGCTTTGAAGCTTTATTCTTTTTGTTTGATTTTTTTCTATGCTTAATATAGTGAGAGGTTATAAGTTCTTCTTTTATTTCTTCAATTTCCATATAGTTTTCTATGCTTTTTAAATTAGTAAGTACTGAATTTAAATAATCTAATTCCTCAGTATTTTTTTCTAATTGTTCTAGAGCAGATTCTTCTGACTTTTTTAATTTATTATATTTTTTATAATACTTTTGAATATTTTCAGAAGGTGTTTTATTTTCATCTAGTGGTATAGTAATAGTTTCCCCATCTTCACTATAGAAATTAACTAAATCTACATTTTTGTCACCTTTTTGTATTGTATAAATATAGCTTGTAAGTAAATCACCATATATTCTAAGTTTTTCTTTTTCATTGCAATCTTTTAAGGTATCATTAAGAATTTTTTCCTTCTTTAAACATCTATCAATATTAGTTGTTATTAATTTTTGTAAATCTGAAGATCTATTGTGAAGTCTATCTTGCTTATCTTTTTTATAGTAATAAGTATCTAGCATTAATGAAGGATTAAGGAAAACTTCTTTATTATAATCCTTATAAATATTAAGAGGAATAGAGTAAAAATCTTTTAATTCTTCTTCCTTATAAAATAATGCAAACTCTTTACTATTAATTAAGTTATTAAAATATTCTTTTAAATAATTAAATAAAGCAGTGTTATCAGTTAGATTTTTTTTATTTATATTATTAAATAATTCTAAAGAGAGAGGCTTACTTATTCCATTAAAGATTTTAGAAAAAGAGTTTTCATTAATTTCTATATTAGAAGTTAAATTTTTAAAATCTTGTAAGTCAAAATTAAAGGGATTTAACTTATTGCTTTTTGGTGGCTCTACGTAGTTTACATTAGGAAGAAGAGTTCTATAAGAATTAACAAAAGATGTTATATGTTTTATAGACTCCATTATTTTATTATCTCTTTTCCTAACTAGGGATATATTAGAGTGTCTTCCCATTATTTCTATGATTAACGTATAAATACTATTAAATCCAAGTTCATCACTAGCTTCTATATCTATATGCAGAATACGGTCATTACTTGGTTGATTAATACTTAAAATTTTTCCTCCTGTAATATATTTTCTAAGAACCATACAAAACATAGGAGCTTTAATAGGATTAGCTTTAGTTTCAGTTGTAAAATGAATTCTTGGGTAATTTGAACTTGCTGAAATTAAAAGCTTTTCTTTTTTTATCCCTCTAATAGAAATAAGTATCTCATCTTTTTCTGGTTGATTTATTTTATCTATTTTATTATTTATTAATTTTTCTTTTAAATCACTAACTAAGCAGTGTA
>X256_Zander__coassemble_137_pt1 | contig 13753 bp, 18 predicted proteins | sample X256_Zander__metabat2_high_PE_003 | metagenome-assembled genome bin X256_Zander | reverse complement strand
ACTTGTATCTATCAAGATTCTTCTCCTAATGAACGATATTTGATATTAGCGTGAAAATTCTTTGAGTAAAGCCTATAACTATATTCATCATCCATCCGCCTAAAAATAGTCCAACTACTGCAATACCTAAAAGTTTAGGTACAAAGGTTAAAGTTTGCTCCTGAATTTGTGTTGTAGCTTGAAATATACTTATTAAAAGGCCAAGAACAATAGCTACTATTAAAAAAGGAGCAGAAATTTTAAGTGCTGTCATCATAGCATCCTTAACAATCCCTATAATCATTTGTTCGCTCATATTAAATCACCTCACGAAAAACTAGTAACTAATGATTTTACTATTAAATACCATCCATCTACTAATACAAATAGCAAAAGCTTAAATGGTAGTGAAATCATTACTGGTGGTAGCATAAACATTCCCATAGACATTAAAACACTTGCAACAACCATATCTATAATTAAAAATGGTAAATATATTAAAAATCCTATCTGAAATGCTGTCTTTAACTCACTTATAGCAAATGCCGGAACAACAACATATAAAGGAACATTATCCTTATCTAGTTTTGTTTCATCTATATTTGATAAATCAACAAAAAGCTTTAAATCCTTTTGCCTTGTTTGCTTCAATAAAAATTCCCTTATAGGTTTTTGACCAACTTCTATGGCTTGTTCTTGAGTAATTTTATTTTCTAAATAAGGTTTGATAGCTGTATCGTTAACCTGATTATATACAGGTGCCATTATAAATATAGTTAAAAATAATGCTAGTCCAATTAAAATTTGATTTGGTATAGATTGTTGTGCACCTAATGCTCCCTTTAAAAATGAAAAGGTAACTATTATTCTAGTAAAACTTGTCATCATTATTAAAAATGATGGAAGTATTGAAAGTGCTGTTAAAAGTAATAAAAGTTGTATATTAGAAACATATTCCTTTGGAGAGTTACCACCGTTTCCAATACTTATGTTAACAGGTGGAATAGCAGCATTTTGAGGTGCTGCTTTAACACTTAATCCAATACTTCCAATAGCTACAAGTGCAACTAGAAAAAACATTCCTATTCTCAAATATTTCTTCATCTTCGCCTTCCCCGTATCTTTATTGATTTTATTTTTTCCTTTAGTTCAGTACCAACATAATTAAATCTTTTTATTATTTCCTCATTAGCTTGTTTTTTATCATTTTCTATTTTTAACATTTCTTCTTCTGTAAGCTCTTTTAATTTCTCAAGTTTTCCATTAGAAGATGTTAAAATATATCCTTTTTCCCCAAGCTTAACTAAAGTAATTGCATTATCTTTAGTTACCGGTACTTTTTCTATTACTTTGATATACCTACCTTTTTGCATATCATTATATTTTTTTCCACCTAATTTTAAGGTTATAGTTATTAAAATTAATATTAGTATTAAAACTACAATCATTTCCACAATGGCTATAAAGATATCCATATTATTTTCCTTTTATCTTACTTATTGAATTGTTAACTGTTGAAAACAAATATCTTGTATTTGTCCACTTTTAAGTTTCTTGTTTATTTCTTTTAATAAACCATCTTTTATTTTTTCTTGGTTTGCTGCTAAGAAATCAACTGCTTTTTGAGCTTTAAAATAATATATTGCAATATCTTTTAATACTGGTGTATCATTTTTTAATTCTTCTTTTAACCTATCGTTTTTTTCATCATATGATAGTGATACCTGAGCTTGCATATACTTATTTGTTCCTTCATCATTTAAGTTAACAAGCATACTTCCTAAATCACAAAAACTTAATTGTTTTTGATGCACATGTACTTTGTTGCTTGCATTTTTAAGAGTGAAAAAATAAGTACCTCCAGCAACGACTACTAATGCTAAAACAAAAGCAATGATTATCCCCATTTTACTTCCTTTATTTTCTGCCACTTCTACCTCATCCTTTCCTATATGTCATAAAATAATATTTTCTAAATAACCATTTATACAAAATAATTTATAATTTAATAGTTAAGTAAAAATAAGTTTTTTACTTAACTAAACATTAAGATTAAATATTTTATTCTTATAAGCTATAACTCTTTTTACAACTTCATCTAAGGATTCAGTTACTATATATTTTTTACCATTAGTTAAAGTAATTATGGTATCTGGAACCTCTTCAAGTCTTTCAATATGGTCTGCATTTAAAATAAATTTTTCTTTATTTAAGCAAGTTAGATTTATCATATTAAATCCCCTTTTTTAAAGGATTGCATCAAATCTTAAACATTTAAATTATATGTACTTTTTAATTATTATGATGCAATCCACTATTTAATTTATATTAAAAAACTATCTCTTTAAGTTAATAATATCTTGAAGAAGTTCATCTCCAGTAGTTATTATCTTTCCATTAGCTTGGAATGATCTACTTGTAACTATCATATCTGTAAACTGTTCTGCTAAATCAACATTTGACATTTCAAGATTTCCTTGAAGCATAGCACCAAAACTATCACTATTATCTTCACCTGGGACTGCTCCAACTCCTGATCTTAAAGTAGCTGTACCAGAGTTAACTGATGCACTATACAGATTTTTACCCTTATCCGTTAAACCTTCAGGGTTACTAAATCCAACCATTGCTATTTGTCCTAGCGCAGCAACTTTTCCACCTTCAAGTTGAGCTGTAATTATTCCTTGCTTATCTATTGAAAAAGTCTTAACTCTTGAAAATCCACCTCCAGTTATAGCTACTGTTTGAGGTATTTTTAATGTTTTTAAATTACTTGCATCAGCTTTTAATTCTTGAGATGCATCTACAAATCTAACTTCTTCACCAGCTTTTCTACCCTTATCTAAACTTCTATCTTTACCTGCTTTATCTTCTAAAGCATAACCCATTACTCTATATCCATCTGATGTTAAAAGATTTCCTTGTTCATCTAATGTAAAAGCTCCATCTCTTGTATAAAAGATTTCTGATTTTGCTTTTGAGTTTACGGAATCTATAGTATGTTCTTTTGCTTTTACTTTAAGAGAGTCATCAAAAACAGTTGGTCCTTTACTTACCATAAAGAATCCATTACCATCTACTGCACAGTCTAATGCTCTTCCTGTTGGTTGCATGTTTCCTTGTTGCATCATTCTATCTATTCCACCTAATTGAACTCCAAGTCCAACATCTCCAGCATTAGTTCCTCCAAGGCTTGTACTCGGTGCAGATGCAGCTCTTTCTGCTTGACTTAAAGAATCTTCAAATCTCGCTCTTGAACCCTTAAATGCTGTTGTTCCTACGTTTGCTATATTATTTCCTATAACATCTAATCTTGTTTGGTTTACTTTCATACCACTTATTCCTGAATACATTGCTCTCATAAAAAATTCCTCCAAATTTATAATTATTACTATGCTTTGCATCTATCCTTCAACAAAGCTAGGCTTCCTATAAACAAGGTCCAGCCTAAAGTATTATTACGCTATCTATATTAGTAAAAACATTTTCTTTTGCTCTTTCTTTTTCTATTGCAGTTATTAATGTTTTATTTTTTATACTAGCGATTAAAGCTACATCCTTATAAAGCATCAAGGTATTTTTTGCACCTTTTTTCTCTGCAATATTAAAACCTCTTTGTATCTCTTTATAATCCTTAGAAGTAAAGTTTAAGTTCTTTAATCTTTCTGAAGCATGATTTGATATGGTAAAGCTATTTTCACTTTTAACATCAGTTAATGTTTTGTTTAATACATCCTTAAAATTCGTTTGAATATTTTTTTCCCTAATTTTATTTTTAGATATATTATTTTCTAAGTTATTAAACTGTCCAACTGGATAAGCTTTTCCATTAATAATTCGATACCCCATTAATTCACCTACTTTATCTTCTAAATATTAGTTATATTATTTTCTACTTTACCATTAGTGTTTTCACTAATTTTCGTTACATCATCTATGTTATAATTTTTAACTTTATTATTTCCTTGAAGTTTCACTGCAACTTTTACTAAGCCTTTTTCTTTAAACGTACTAATAACAGTACCTTTTAATTTTTCATTTGTTCCCTTATGACTTTTATCATTAACTTCAACTTCTTTACCTATAAATGATGAAGCCAATAAAAATGTCATGTTGTTTCCTATTCCTTTTAAAGAATAATTTGATGTATCTAATACAGTAGCTATATCATTTTTTTCAAAGTCTTTTAAAATACTTTTTCCTTTTTCTTTAACTTCAACTGAAATAACTGAACCACCGGGTTTATTTGTTACACCTTTTACTATCCCAGTATATGGCTTTCCATCATCATCTAAATTCTTTAAAGTAACTGCTTTTCCAATTAAAGAATTTGATACAAATCCGCTCATTGTTTGATTTAAATTAGTCATCTGCTCCATTGCAGTAAACTGAGCCATTTGTGAAATATATTTAGTTGAATCTGCATTACTCATTGGATCTTGATTTGAAAGCTCTGCTGATAATATTTTAAGAAAAGCATTCTTATCCATATCACTACCTTGCTTTACAATTCTAGTACCTCTATCAGTTGCTCCTGACCCTTTAAGAAATTGAGAGCTTACTGTTGAGTTATTAAATCCATTACCCATAGTTATTTCTCCTTTCTATGCAAAAGCATTTATTAAACTTACTTCTTTTTCTTCATCTACTTTTATTTCATTAACATCTTGATTTGAAGTAACAAATTTCTCATTTTCTTTTCTTTGATTGCTATTTCTATTTTCATTATTATTTAAATTAGCTTCATTATATTGATTTTGAAAACTTGAAGTATCTTCATTGTTGTTATTTAAATTAATAAATACATCTATAACTTTTATGTTTTGGTTGTTAAGAGAATTTTTCAAATCATTTATGTTAGCGTTTAAAAGATTATATGTATCTTTGTTATTTGCAAGTATTGAGGCCTTCATACCATCAGAACCCATAGTTAATTTAATAGTTACTTCTCCTAGCTCTACTGGATTAATCTTAACAGTCAATTCTTGAAGATTATTTATATTCATATACTTAACAGTTTTGATAACACCATCAATAGGATTTTGAGGAGTTATTTTTATACTTCCCATACTTTCAATTTTTAAATTATTATCATTATTTTTTTGAGCTACACCATAAAATAATCCATTGTTGTGTTTATTGTTTAATTGTTTTCCTTTGATAATATCACTAAGAATCTTCTCTTCTTTGCTTTGAAGTATATCTTTAGAACTATTTTCTTCTACCGAAGCTTCTCTAAGATTTTTAACTGCACTATCAGAAAATTTATCATCAATGTTTTTTAATAAATTCTCAAAAGATTTTTTCTCATCCTTATTTAAAACATCTTTATTAATTTTAATTTGCTTTTCAATTAAATTTTTCATAAGCTTTTCTGTAGTTTGTAATTTTTCTAATAAGCCTTTAATTTCATTACTATCAATTTTAAGGCCAAATTTATTAATTGATTCTCCTAAATTATCAAGTCTATTTTTTATTAAATCTAAAATATCTTTATTATTTATGTTTAAAGAATTTTCCATACCTTTAAGTTTTTTAAGTAAATCTTCTTTATTCAATCCAGCCTTTTGACCTACTAAAAGCATTTGAATCTCTTTAGTTAAGTTCTTTAAAGCTTCTAATAACTTGCCTTCTTTAAGTAAATCTTGTTTTGATGGATCTCCATCTAATTTAATTTTTTCATAACTTTTTTTAACTGAAATATTTATATCTATTTCTTTTGAATTATCAATTTTATCAGCATTTACTTTAGAATTTTGGGCATTTACTAATGAATTTAAAAATTCTAATGCTTCTTTTACATAATCATCTTTATCTTTATTTTTACATTTTAACTTCTCTTCGCTATTGTTTTTTAAATTATTTAAACTATTTCTAAAGAAATTTTTACTTTCGTTTAATTTAAAAGTTTGTTTTTTATCTGATATTTTTAGTGAACTAAAATTATTATCAATACTTTTTATAAAATCCATCTTCATATTTTTTCACCTCCCTTAAATATATTTAAGCTTTCTGATTTCTCACAAAAGCATATAAAGCTAATTCATCATTCATAACTCTTTCAACTCTATTTTGTTCTTTTATAAATTTGTCATATTGTTTTTCTTTTAAAATCTCAACAGTCCTTTTTTCTAATCTCTTTTCATTTAAATCTTTTCTTTTTTCTTCAACTTCTATCTCTTTATATTGAAGTTCTATCTCTTTATCTTTAATTGCTCCAGTTAAAGAATTTAAATATCTTCTTTTTATCTTCTGATATATAATATCTTCGTTAGGCTTTATTCCTCTATATTTCTCATAATTATCTTTTAAATTTATGATTTTGTTTTCTATTTCTAATTTCTCATTTTGAGAATTTTTAAAAACTCTAATACTTTGATCTTCTTTATCTTTCCTTATATCAAGAACTTTTTCAAGATTAAATTTAAATGCATTTTCCATAATCTAATTACCCTCTAAACATAGATATTAATATTTCTTTACTTTCTTCAAATAATGATTTTTCATTTATACCTTGCTTTAAATAATTTGTTAAACTCTTGTTATAATCAATAGCCATGTCTACTTTCTCATTACTACCTCTAACATAAGCACCAATATTTATTAAATCCTCTGAATCTTTAAATGTAGCAAGTAAATCTCTTGCAAAAGATGAAGATTTTAAATGGTCCTCATCTGCTATTGAAGGCATAAGTCTACTTACCGAGTTTAATACATCAATTGCTGGATAATGGTTTTTATGTGCTAATTCTCTTGATAAAACTATATGACCATCTAAAATACCTCTAACAGTATCTGCTATTGGTTCATTAAAATCATCACCATCAACAAGAACTGTATAAAAAGCCGTAATAGAACCCTTATCTGATGTTCCTGATCTTTCCATTAACCTTGGGAGCATTGCAAAAACTGAAGGAGTATATCCCTTAGTCGCAGGAGGTTCTCCTATAGCAAGTCCAACTTCCCTTTGAGCCATAGCAAATCTTGTTACAGAGTCCATCATTAAGATAACTTTTTTCCCTTTATCTCTAAAATATTCTGCTATTGCAGTTGCAGTTAATGCACCTTTTAGTCTTATAAGAGCAGGTTTGTCAGAAGTTGCACAAACTATTACTGATTTTTTCATACCTTCTTCACCAAGATCTTTTTCTATAAAATCTAAAACCTCTCTACCTCTCTCACCAATTAAAGCTATAACATTCACATCCGCCTCAGCTTCTCTTGCTATCATTCCAAGAGTTGTACTTTTTCCAACTCCACTACCTGCGAAGATACCTATTCTTTGTCCTTCTCCACAAGTTAAAAATCCATCTATAGCTCTAACTCCTGTTGGAATTATTTCTTTAATTCTTCTTCTAGTTAAAGGATCTGGAGGTGCATTATCTAAGGGATATTCCTCTCCAAAAAAGATTTCATCTCCTTTAAAAGGCATTCCAAGTCCATCTATTATTTTTCCAAGAAGTTCATCACTACATTTAACACTTAAGGGTTTGCCCTCTGGAACAACTCTACATCCAGGTGCTATTCCAACAAGTTCTCCTAAAGGCATTAAAAGTACTGCATCATTTCTAAATCCAACAACTTCACACTTTATAGGCTTATTTTCTAAACTATAAACTGTACAAAGTTCTCCAACAAAAGCTTTAACGCCTTCTATTTCTATTGTTAATCCAATTACTTTACTAACTATTCCTTCATTATGAATAGGATTTATTTCAGATATTTTCTTGCTTAAAAAATCATAATCTATAGAAAGCATACATCCACCTACCTTAATGCCTCTTTAAGTTTTTCAAGACCAACATCTATTCCAATCTTTGAGATTCCATTTTCTTTTTCTATAATTGCATTTCCTTCTTCTAAAGAATTATCAACTATTACAAAAAATTTATCACCTATAGAAAATTTACTTTTCCAAACTTCAATATTATTTTCTATAACATCCTTATGTTTTTTATTACATCTTATAACTACACTTTTGCATCTTTTAGCATCTTCTAGTGCTTCTTCTATTAATTCATTTAGCCCATCAGCTTCTATTAATTCTTTTTTGGTTAATTTCTTCGCCATCTTCATGGCTAAAGAAATTATATTATTGCGATTATCTGTTAAATATTTTTCATATTCTTCTTGGGCATTCATAAGAAATTCTTGTGCTTGTGTTTTTGCATTAAGAATTTCTTCTTCTGCTTTTTTTATATTTTCTTCATAAGCTTCTTTATATCCATCTTCATGTCCATTTTGAAGTCCCTCTGAAAATCCTTTTTCATATGCTTCTCGTTCTATTTCTCCTGCACACTCATAAGCATTTTCAATTATTTTTTCTTTTTCTATTTCTGCATTTTTAATAATTTCTTCTCTTAGCTTTTCAAAAGTTTCTTTTTGATTTCTTAATCTTTCAGCTTCTTTTATATTTAATTCAACCTTTTTTTCGCCATCTTTCTCTGGGCTTTCAAGGTTAAAATATAAAGTATCTATTACTTTATTTTCTTTTAATCTAACATTATTATTTTTTATAACATTAAATGATGATTTCATCATCTCCACCTCTTGAAATTACTATTGCTCCTCCATCTTCTAATTTTCTGATTGTAGAAACAATTTTTTGTTGTGCTTTTTCAACATCTGCAAGTCTTACTGGCCCTAAGAATTGAATGTCATCTCTTAATGAATCTGCAGCTCTCTTAGATTGATTTCTAAATATAGTATTAGAAACCTCATCAGAACATCCTTTAAGAGCAAGAGCCAAGTTCTTAACATCAACTTCTCTAAGAACTCTTTGAATAGCTCCATCATCAAGCATAATAATATCCTCAAATACAAACATATTGCTCTTAATTTTTTCAGCAAGCTCTGCATCTTCTCTCTCTAAGCCTTCTGTTATATTTCTTTCAGTATTTCTATCAACCTTGTTTAATATTTCAACTATACTTTGAACACCACCAGTTGTAGTTTGTTCAGTTCTTACAATTGATGAAAGCTTACTTTCTAAAACTTTTTCAATTTCTTTAATTACAATTGGTGAGGAATTGCTCATTGTAGCAATTCTATATGCAACATCACTTTGAACTTCTTCAGGAAGTGCAGACATTATTTGAGCACTTTTTTCTGGTTGTAAATAGCTTAAAATTAAAGCTATTGTTTGCGGATGCTCGTTTGTTATTACATTTAATATCTGATAGGCATCTGCTTTTCTAGCAATAGAAAACGGCCTATATTGCTGAGTTGCTTCTGCTATTTTATTTAATATTTCATTAGCTCTTTGTTCTCCTAAAGCCTTAGATAGAAGGACTTTTGCATATTCAAGTCCTCCCTCAATTAAATATTCCTTAGCTTTATTCATCTCTAAAAATTCTTTTAATATATCCTGCCTTTGCTCAGACGTAACAGAACTTATATTAGCAATTTCATATGTAATTTTTTGAATTTCACTTTCTGGAAACCCTTTTAATATCTTGGATGAAATCTCTGGTCCAAGAGTTATGAAAAGTATAGCTGCTTTTTGTAGTCCATTTAATTTTGAATTATCTCTTGCCAAATTAATCACCTCTCATTTTCTGATAACCAAGATTTAATTACTTCTGCAACTTGCTCTGGCTTTTCTTCTGCATATTTTTTTATTTCACTTTCAACATGAGTTTTTTCATTCTTAACCTCGAAATTAATAGGTTCAAATTTTTGACTCTGTTGAGTATAAGAACTATTATCATTAATTATCATATCAATTGAATTTTCATTTTCTCTTTGCTTTCTTCTCTTTAATAAGAAAATTGTAATTCCAAGTATTACTATTGCACCTAAAACTCCAAAACCAACTTCTTTATAAATAGCTAATTTCTTAGAATTTTCTTGGTTCTTTTGCATTTTTTCAAATTCTTTCTTAGCATCATTTTTAGCTGTATTATCAAAATTCATTGCTGCAATTGTAATTTCATCGCCTCTATCTTGTTTAAACCCAATAGCATTGGCTACTACATTTTTAATAGCATCTTGAGTGTTCTGATCTAAAGTACCATCTAAAACAACTGAGGCTGTTAATCTTTTAACTTCTCCAGGTGCACTAATTGTTTTAATTTCTGTTTTTCCTAAGTTGTATTTGGTTGTTTGTTCTTCTTTTATATTTTGAGTTGTACCCTTATTGTTTTTATCAACAATATTATTACTCATATTGTTATCTACAGGACTTTCACTAACTGTTGAACTATTTCCTGAACCATTAACAACATCTTTTAAAGTATGTTGACTTTCTATAACTTTGTTTGGGTCTATTATTGTTTGAGTTTTTTGATTTGAATTGAAATCTAAACTAGCATGGACTATAACCTTAGCTTTTCCTTCGCCAACTACTGGTTCTAAAAGCTTCATAACACTTTTCTCTAATGTATCATTATAACTTTTTTCTAAATCTTGCTGTTTAGTTACTGATGATGATGAAGCACTCATTCCATTAGAGCTATCTGCATCTTCAAATAATCCTCTTGATAAAAGCTTTAAATTTTGATCTACAACTTCAACATTTTTCTTAGGTAAATTTTCTGCACTTGCTGAAATTAATGAAGCTATTGCTCTAACTTGATCATCCTTTAAAGATTCACCATTTTTTAATTGAAGATAAACAGAAGCTTTTGCCGGCTTGTCTTCCTTTATAAATACTGAATCTTTTGAAGGTGTTATTAAAACCTTCGAACTTTCAACTTGTGGAAAACTTTTTATAGTTCTTTCAAGCTCTCCTTGAAGCATTCTAACCTTCTCTATCTTAAACTCTTCATCTGTCATACCAAAACTATTTTTTTCATCCATTAGCTCATATCCATGACTTCCATTTGATATGTTCGGAGCTAATTCAAGTCTTAGTTCATCAACTTTATCTTTTGGTACTAAAATTTTATTACCTTGTACTCTTGTTTCTATTTTTTCCTCTTTAAGTTTTGCTGTAATAACTTGTGAATCTTTTGGATCTAAATTATTAAATAAAACTTGATATTTATTTGAATTAAAATAAGCTATAAGACTTATAAGTGCTATTATTGCTGTAACTAGAGATATTCCTATTGCAATTTTTACACCTTTTCTAAGTTCTTTAAACTTATTAGTAATGCTATTAAAATTTTCTTTAAGTGTATCCATATTTCTCTATAGCTCTCCTTACTATAATTGCATCCTATTTATCTCTTGATATGCTTCTAAAAGCTTGTTTCTAACTTGCACTGCAAGTTGTAAGGATAACTTAGCTTCTTCACCTGCAAGCATAACCTTATGTATATTTACATTTTCTCCCTTTATCATCTTACTCGTTAAAGCATCCGCCTTAAGTTGTTTGTCATTAACTTCATCTAATTTTTCTTTTAATATTCCTGTAAATGAATTACCCTTAACTTGTTGATTTTTATCTATTCCGTTTACATTAAAATCAAATATTTTTTGACTTGGAACAAACCCATTGATAATCATATATTACTTCCCCTATCTTCCTATTTCTAATGCTTTCATAAACATTTGTTTTCCTGCATTTAAAGTATCTACGTTAGCTTCGTAAGCTCTTGATGATGTTATTAAATCCGCCATTTCATTTAATACATTTACATTTGGCTTTGTAACATAACCATTTTCATCTGCAATTGGATTAGTAGGATCATACACTTTTCTAAGTGGTGACTTATCATCTACTATTCCAACAGCTTTTACTCCATTCATTCCTAACGCCCCATTAAGATTTTGCTGAAATAAAGCTATTTTTCTAACATATGGTTTTCCATTCTTCCCACCAGTAGTATTAACATTCGCTATATTAGATGCTATAGTATCCATTCTTAGTCTTTCAGCATCTAAACCACTAGCACTTATTCTTAAACTACTAAACATATTGCTCATTTATTAGTTACCTCCCAGCACCATTTATAACTGTTCTAGTCATATTAAGTCTATTATTTGCAGCACTTATTAAAGCATTATACATTAGAGTATTTGCTGCTTGATTAGTCTTTTCAATGTCTATATCTACATTATTACCATCCGTTCTCATACTAGTTGAATAATCTGTTTCTATTCCTACTTGTCCATAACCTTCATTAGAGGTATTAACAAATCCTTTGTCTATAATTTCATTACTTACATCTTTTAATGTATTTTCAAAAGAAACATTAAATTTTTTATATCCTTTAGTATTTATGTTGGCAATATTATTAGCAATAGTTCTTCCTCTTAGTTCTGATACATCCAAGCCTTTTTTTATTAAATCATAAGTATATTGATCAGCACCTATTTTATATATTGACATTAAAATAACCTCCCTAATTCATTTTCGTATTATTTATAATTAAATTTAATTTTAAAATTTTTCTTGGGAAATTTTTCATCATTTTCTTCCCTATTATTATACATCAATTTGCTATTTTTTTCTATGTTTTTTTAAAAGTTGTAATAAAACTAAAAAAATAGCACTATAATGCTCAAAATAGATTGTTTAATTGTATTTATCAGAATATTTTTAATAAAGAAATCCTTTTCTTTATAATCATTTTATGTAAAAACTTTGAATTAAATATCATTTATTGTATTTTTATCATTATTAATACAAACTTGTTCCTTAATTTTTAATTTTTTATTAACAATTATTAAATTAAATTAATATTAATTTAATTAATTTTAAAAAAAATTAAGTATTTTAGCGATTTTTGTTCTAAAATACTTAATTAAAATTCATTTTTAATGTTTTTTACATTTTCTATCTAACATTTTCTAAAATTCTTAGAGCATCCATAGGGAAATTATTACTTTGAACCATCATAGCATTAGATGCCTGAGTTAATAAATCTTCCTTTGTAAACTTCATAAATTCTTTAGCCACATTAGAATCACTTAAAAAACTTCTAGCTTTTTGAAGTGGAATTAAACTAGAGCCTATATTATGACAAGCTGAGTTTAATCTTTGTTCTATTGCACCGTATTTACTTCTTATGGCATTAACCTGTTCAATAGCATTATCCACTATTGATATATTAGTTCCCTTATCTTTAAGTAAATCACATACATTTATATCTTCAATAGATTTTCCATCTTGAATTAAATCCCCATTATTTATTCCTAAGTTTTTTGTACTTATAGTATATTGAGGAATGTCTATAATATCCCCAACATTAGCACCACTAACACTTTTAATAGTTCCCGTTATAACACTTCCTAAATGTTTAGCATCAACCGTAGGATCAACACTCTTATTATCCATAAGTGTAACAGCATTAAAGTTAGTATTCTTAGTTATATCTGAAATATTGCTTTTTAACTGGTCTATCTCTTTTTGTATAGACTCTAAATCAGCTTTATTGTAACTTCCATTAGCAGCTTGAACAGTTAGTTGTTTCATTCTAACTAAAGATTCAGATATAGAAGAAAGACCACCCTCTATAGTTTGAATCATAGAAAAACCATCTTGTAAGTTTTTCTCTGCCATTTGCATTCCTTTTATCTGCATTGTAAACTCTTCTGATCTACCAAAGGCAGTTGAAAAGTTATTAAAACTATTAAGCTTTGAACCACTTTCTATGTTTTCCATAGCTTGACTTCTACTATTTAAAGCTTTCGTATAGTTTTTATAAACATTTAAAGACATAAGATTATGGCATAATCTCATTTAATTCACCTACTTTTAATTATACTCTAGTATCTATAACATTTCCCTTGCCAGGTTCCTTTGGCATATTATCCATCATTTTAGCTAACTCATTAACCATTTGATTAGAATTGTTCATAGCCATTTTCATAACTGACATTCCAA